>OGQA01000110.1_pt1 | contig 46731 bp, 33 predicted proteins | sample 1553011 | NCBI WGS metagenome assembly OGQA01 (sample SAMEA2580256, study PRJEB22360) | human gut metagenome | biome: human gut; feature: human-associated habitat; material: faeces | place: Denmark | collected 2008/2010 | reverse complement strand
GGCGGCGGCTCCGGCGGCGTACACCGCCCATAGGGGAGCGCCGCAAGCGCCTCCACCAGCCGCCCGTACCAGGCGGGATCGTCCGCCGGCGCCGTGATGAGCACGAGATGCGCATAATCGGCCATCTCCACAAATACGCCGCCGTGCTCGAGCGCGCGCGCAGCCACGAACCCGGTGATCCGGCGCGCCGATACGTCCACCACCAGGCGCGTCGGATCGTATGCCACGGCGCCCTCCGGCAGCACGGGCGTGGCCGACAGCCCGGCTATGGCGTTGATCTGCGCGCGCAGCGCTTCGCAACGGCGCACCTGCGCCGCCCAGTCGTCCCGGGCCGCCATGAACACCGACCAGTCGATCGACGCCATCAGCAGATAGGAGGGGCTCGTCGTCTGCAACAGCGACAGCGCCCGCTGTACGCGCGCCGGCGAAATGCGGCAGTCGCCCAGATGCAGCGTGGCCGCCTGCGTCAGCGCATTGAGCGTCTTGTGCTGGCTGTGCCCCCAGAGATCCGCATATCCGCCGGCGCCCGGCGGCAGCGCCTCCGAAAACGGGAAATGCGCGCCGTGCGCCGCGTCCACCAGCAGGAGCGCGCCGTGCGCATGCGCCACCTCTGCGAGCGCCGGCAGGTCGGCGCAATATCCATAGGCGCTCGGGGACGTGACCAGCACGGCCGTCGCACCCGTGCGCTCCAGCGCCGCTTCAAGCCGCTCCGCATCCGGCATGGCGGTCAGGCCCGTCCGCTCGTCCGGCGCCGCCGGCTCGAAAAAGGGTTCGATACCCGCCAGCGCCGCCGCCGACAGCGCGCTGCGATGGCAGTCGCGGTACAGCAGCAGCCGGTCGTCCGGGTCGAGGGAAAGCAGCATGCCCTGCAGCGCCGCCGTCGAACCGTTGACCAGCAGAAAGGAGGCGCGCGCCCCATATGCGCGCGCTACGGCGCGCTGCGTCTCGGCAATGCACCCCGTCGGCGCATGCAGGTTGTCGGTCATGGCCAGCTCCGTCACGTCATAGCGCGCCGCCGTCTCCGGCAGCAGCCGCCCCATGCCGCGCCCCTTGTGGCCGGGCATGTGGAAGCGTGCGCAGTCCGCCTGCGCATAATCGCCCAGCACGCGGGAAAGCGTGTTCTGCGAGCCCGTACGCTCGGTATCCATAGGCGCCGCCTCCCATCAGATTTTGTCCCGGTTCCGCCCCGCCCGGGCAGGGGCGGCGCGCCGCGTTTCCCGTCCGGTCGTCCGCCGCAATGCGCCTGCCGGCCGGCGCGTCCGCGGGCAAGGGGTTGCAGGCGCCTTGCCGGACGCCGGGCCCGGGCAGCCGGCCGTTTCTGCGCGCAGGCCGACCCGCCCGTTTCATCCGGGCGCGTGCGACGGACGTTTCCCCTTTGCCGTCCGGCCGGACGCCCGCCGGGGCGCGCACGTCCCGGCCGCCTGCGGATGCCTTCTCACCCCATATTATAGAAGCTGGCGCGCCCTGCGTCAATCAAACCGGCGTAATACCGTGGAATCCGGAGAATATAAAAGATATTCCTTCAAAAACAGCAAAAATCAGGTATTTTTGGCCGTTGCGCCGCATATCATATTTGTGTAAAATTTCTCTGTTATCGATCCTCCTTAGCTCAGTCGGTAGAGCATGCGGCTGTTAACCGCAGTGTCGTTGGTTCGAGTCCAACAGGGGGAGCCATAAAAGGAAGGAAGCTCCGGTGGCTTCCTTCCTTTTGCATTGCCGCCGGCCCGCATCCGCAAGCCGGGCCTCCGGAGCGCAAAGCAGCGGGCCGGGCGAGCAACGGGCGCGGGAAGGACGTCCGCGCCGGCACCGCGCGAAGGTCGCCGGCCGAAAAGCGGCATTGGGATGAACCCGACGGGTGCGCAAAGCAGCGGACAAAGCGGCATTGGGATGAACCCGACGGGATTGTCAGGCGGGCGCGCCGCCCAAAAGGGCGGCGCGCCCGTTTTTCGTTTACGGGGCAGCCGCGCGCACAGCTCCGGCGGAAGCGATGCGCCGCATCCTCTTCTGATCGGAACATATCCGGTTCAAAAAGCCGCCTGCCGCCCGGCGACCGATCTGACGGTCACCAGTCGATCTGGTACGAATAGGAGTAATATGGGGTGGCGTGAATGAGAAAGGCAGCGCAGCCGGCCGTCAGCAACACGCTCAGCGCCAGCGCGATGATCGAGAGCACCATTCCGGCTGTGGCCATGCCGGTCGCTCCCCTCGGCAGCGTCCGGCGCGCCTGCACGCCGAGGATGATGCCGATGAGCGACAGGACGATGGCGATGATGCCGGGCACCACAAACACGCTCAGAAACATGAGCACGGTGGCGACGATACCCAGCACGAGCGAGGCGACGGCCTTGCCGCTGCCGGGCTCTTTCGGCTGGTACGGGGATTCCTCCTGCGGCGGCGTCTGATACGGCTGGTACTGCGGCTCCTGCTGCGGCTGTTCCTGTTGCGGCAGTCTCTGATAATACGGGTTTTCCATGCGTTTTCCCCCTTGTTTTTCCGGCGACCAGGCTTTGCCCGCCCGGTCCCTTTCTGTGATATCCCGCCATAGGCGCTGCGCCCCGTCCGGCCGTTGTTTGCTGTCCGGCGGCGCAGGCTGTGCGTCATTCCTCGCGGCTCTTCATCTGGTTGAGTATCTTCACGCGCTGATCCTTTGACAGGTAGCGCTTGCGCATGCGGATGCTCTTTGGCGTGACCTCCACGAGCTCGTCGTCGGCGATGAACTCGAGGCACTGCTCGAGCGAAAAGACGGTGGCGGGCGTCAGGCGCAGCGCCTCGTCGCTGCCGGCGGCACGCATGTTGGTGACGTGCTTTTTCTTGCACACGTTCACCACGATGTCCTCCGCGCGCGCGCACTCCCCCACGATCTGCCCCTCGTACACCGGCACGCCCGGGCCGACGAACAGCCGCCCGCGATCCTGCGTATTGAACAGGCCGTAGCTCGTGGTATCGCCCGTTTCGTGCGCGATCAGGCTGCCGGTCCGCCGCTCCTCGATGGCGCCCTTGTACGGCTCATACCCGTAGAACAGGTGGTTCATCACGCCGTTTCCGCGCGTATCCGTCAACAGCTCCGACCGGTAGCCCATCAGGCCCCGCGCCGGAATCAGGTAGCGCAGCCGCACGCTGGTTTCGCCCAGCGGCTGCATGTCGAGCATGACGCCCTTGCGCTGCCCGAGCTTTTCGATGACCACGCCCGCATATTCCTGCGGCGTATCCACGGTGAGCTCCTCGATCGGCTCGGTGGTGCGGCCCTGTTCGTCCCGGCGCAGGATGACCTTTGGCCGCGAGACGGCAAACTCGAATCCCTGCCGCCGCATCTGCTCGATCAGAATGGACAGATGCAGCTCCCCGCGGCCGCTGACGCGGAACGTGTCGGTGCTGTCCGTTTCCTCCACGCGCATGGATACGTTCGTCTCCACCTCGGTAAACAGCCGGTCGCGCAGGTTGCGGGACGTGACGTACCGCCCCTCGCGCCCGGCAAACGGGCTGTCGTTCACCATGAACAGCATGGCGACCGTCGGCTCGTCGATCTTGACGAACGGCATCGGCTCCACGCACGACGGGTCGCATGCCGTCTGCCCGACGCTCAGGCCTTCCACGCCCGCCACGCACACGATCTCCCCCGGCTCGGCCGATTCCGCCTCCACGCGGCGGAGACCCTCAAAGCGGTACAGGCGCGTGATCTTCGCGTCGATATTGCGCCCGGCCTCGCCGCCGCAAAGCACGATGGGCTGCAACCGCCGCGCCACGCCGCGTTCCACGCGGCCGATGCCCATGCGGCCCACATATTCGTCGTACTCGATGGCGGAGAACAGGATCTGCAGCGGCGCTTCAAAGTCCTGCTGCGGCGCCGGAATATACTGCAAGATGGTGTCGAACACCGCCTTCATGTTCGGTTCGAGCGCATCGGGCGACATGCCGGAAGCGCCGTCGCGCGCGGAGGCGTACACCACCGGGAAATCGAGCTGCTCCGCCGTGGCGCCCAGCTCGATGAACAGCTCGAGCGTCTCATCCACGACCTCCGCCGGCCGCGCGTCCGGCCGGTCCACCTTGTTGACCACCACCACCGGCACCTTGCCGAGCTCGAGCGCCTTGCGCAGCACAAACCGCGTCTGCGGCATACAGCCTTCAAACGCGTCCACCAGCAGCAGCACGCCGTCCACCATCTGCAAAATGCGCTCCACCTCGCCGCCGAAGTCGGCATGGCCCGGCGTGTCCACGATGTTGATGCGCACGTCGCCGTACGTCACGGCCGTATTTTTCGACAGGATCGTGATGCCGCGCTCGCGCTCCAGGTCGTTGCTGTCCATCACGCGCTCGCCGCCCAGTTCGCTGCGGCGCAGCGCGCCGGCGTCGCGCAGCAGCTGGTCCACCAGCGTCGTCTTGCCATGGTCCACGTGCGCGATGATCGCCACGTTCCGAATGTCCATCTTCCCTCGCCTCTGCTTCCATCCCGGCCCAACGGCGCCGGAAAAATACTCAACCTATAAATTATACAGGAAAACCCGCAAATAGGGAACCATTTTTTCCGCCCCGCCGCCCCGGGCCGGCCGCGCGTCCCAGCCCGCGCCGCAGGGCGGTCACCCGGCGAGCCGCGCGCGCTCGACCTCGGCGGGCGACGGCGTGCATGACGGGTTCGCGTATGCCTCAAGCTGCAGATAGGGGTTGTCCGGATCGGGATCGGTCGGGTCCCAGCCCAGGCCGTTCTCATCCGTGTACGGCGCCTCCCAGATGACGGGCGGCGGCGTCGGCGGGGTGGGACCGGCGTCGTCGGTGAGGACGACCCGCGTATCATAGATCACCGAATTGTCGAAGATCCATTTGGCGTCCGCAACGGTCAGCCGGATGCAGCCGTCCGACGCGGGCGTGCCGAGCTGTTCGTACTTCTCCATGAACATCATCCGCCGTGCAAGCGTCACGTCGTCGCCGGCGTCATAACTGATCGGGACGGAATGAAACAGGAACGGCCCCGTAAACCGGCAGGCGTATTGCCCGTAGCAATAGTCCCCCGGCGTGCCGAGCCGTTTGAGCGGATATTTTACCTGGATGCCAAAGGTGCCGCGGGGCGTGATGTTGCGGCTTCTGCCGCTCGAGCAGACCATGACGCGCTCGATGATCCATTCGTTGTCAATCGCCCGGTAGGCGACCACGCTCTGCGTCGGGATATAGACGACGAGCTTCAAATATCCCTCCTGCTTGGGCCTGTCCCCGGGGGTATAGGCGGGGACGGCGCAGATCCGCGCAAGCGGCAATGCCCCCGCCTCCACCGCCCCGGCGGCATCGGCGGGGTAGAAGGCGGCATCCTGCGCGTCGCCCATGGTCCCATAGGCGGCGTACAGCGCCTCCTCCTCCTGATAGAGCAGGCCGGGCAGATCCGTTTCCGTAAAACCGCGGCGGGGGCGCAGTTCGTCCGGCAGGGCCTGCGCAACGAAAACACCCGGGCGCTCCTCCTCCGGGCGCACCGGCTGCTCCCCCATCAGCGTTACGCCATCGCCATCGCACGCGGCAGGATAGACGGAGAGTACGGCGCCGGTCGCCACCCCGTCGGTGTATTCGCACCGGCGGGCGACCGCCCTGTACTGCAGCGCGCCGCTTTGGTCGATGAAGCCGTAACAAACGCTGCCGTCGGCCTGCCGCAGCGCCGTGTAAAATGCGGGAAGCGCAACCCCCGCGCCATCCGGCACGAGCTCCGCCGGCCCATAAGCGATACACGGCGTGGGAGACGGCGTGGGCGCGGCCGACGCCGTCGGCGCCCATGCCGCCGTCGGCTCGCTGGCCGGATCGGCCGCCTGGCAGCCCGCAAGCGGCAGCAGGCACAGAAAAAGGCATGACAGCAACACGCTTATCCTCCGCATACTCCCTCCTCCGGCGCTTCCCATCCATGCCGGCGCGCCATCGCACGCCGGGGCCGCGCCGGGAAGCAAAAGCGGCGAGAGGCGCGTGCCCCTCGCCGCGGCTGCACGGCCGGTGCCGACCTGCCCCTCCGTCAGGAGAGGAGGTCGCCCTGGTGCGCGACGAGCGTCGCGTCGTACACGCCCTGCACGCGCAGGAACTTGTCCACAAAGTCCACGTCGCTCTCGCGCACGCGCAGCTCAATGGTCATCTCAACGCCGTCGCGCTGGACGGTCTTGCTCTTGACATGCGCGCGCGGCAGCTGCTTGATCATGCCCTTGATCTGCTGGCCGGCGCGCTCGTCATAGTGCAGGATCAGCAGGAACGGGGACGCCTGGCTGCCCTTGATGCCGGTGATGATGAACAGCATCAACCCGATCACAAGCCCGCCGATGAGCCCGACGTCCAGGAAGCCGGCGCCAACGGCCAGGCCCTCGCCCACGGCCCAGAACATGAACACCGTGTCGATCGGGTCCTTGATCGCGGTACGGAAACGCACGATGGACAGTGCGCCGACCATGCCGAGCGAAAGCGCCATGTTGGATGAAATCATCATCAACACGAGCGCGGACACCATCGTCAACATGACGAGGCTCAGGTTGAACGAGCGCGAATATACCACGCCCGCAAAGGTCTTGCGATAGACAAAGTAGATCCACAGCCCGAGAATCAGCGACACCACGAGCGAGATCACAACGCGGATGGGGTTCAGCGTTCCCTGAAACAGCTCCCCGATTACAGTACCCATGGTCTTATCCCTCCTTCAAAATCTTTGCGCCGGCCTAAGGCCGGGAAATCAGAACTCGTACTGGCGGCAGAACAGATATTTGCTGGCCGCCGTGCGCTGCGCCGCCCCCATCTGGATCAGCATCTGGATGTAGGCGGGCAGGCTCTCGTTGAACTTGACCTCCAGCAACATGCAGTTGCGCAGCTCGGTCACCGGGTAGGTAATGACATGCGGGTCGAACAGCGCCGTCGCCCGCATGGCGGTGCGCAGGTTCTTGTCGAACGTGATGCGCACATCTTCGGCCGGGAAGACGTACGGCTCCCGGTCATAATCGACGAGCACCTTGGGCCGGAGCTGCCGCAGCTTCAATATGCCGAACATCTGCCCGGCGAACGGCTCGGGCCGCTTGAGTAGAAAGCGGTAATCGCCGCCAAGCAGCGCGTCGCATTCCTGCCGGGTGAGGGACAGGCTGCTCTTCTGGATGTACGGGCCGCTCTTGTGCTTGCGCTCGAGCTTGATGGCGCTGTCGGAGCCGTTGTAGATGCGGATGCGGATCTTGTCCCGCACTTCGATACCGTCCAGCTTCTGCCGGATGGCCGTGTCGAACGGGTCGTCAAAATACAGGCTGCGGATGTGGTACTCCCCGCCGTTCTGCGCGGCGTAGGCGTCCTGCGCCATGGTCATCTGCAACCGCCGGGACAGAAGCGCGTGCTCGCCGGCGCTGATGATATACTTCTGTTCGTGCCGGTAGGGCCGCGCCGCCGCACCTGCACGCTTTGCCGTTCCGCCCATCAGCTCACCCCCGTCAGGCTGCTCCTGCGGCCGAAGATTTCCGTCATCTCGGCGTCGGACAGGCCAAAGTACTGTTGCGCGTAATAGAGGAAGTACTCCGGCGCATTTTTGGCCGATTCGCGCAGCCCCTCCACGCGCGTCTCCCACGTCACAAAGCGGATCACGCCCCATTTGGCGGTGTCATACGCCATCTCCTCCTTGATGTTTGCGGACAGCTCGTCGATGCGGGCGATCATCGTGTCCGTATCAAAGATCTGCAGCATCAGCGCGCACTTTTCGAGGAACAGGGCGCGGAAACTGCTGTTTTGCAGCAGCGCGCGCACGAGCACCGTCGAAAACCCCTTGCTGGCGCCATGTCCATCCGGATGCAGGTACTTGGTAAAGAAGTCGCGGCGGTAGCCGGTGGTGTACGTGATGGAAGTGGAGCCGTCCTCCCGGTTGAACGCCCAATCAAAGTCGTAGGGAATCCAGCGCCACTTGTTGTCGAGCTGTTCGGACCGCCAGAACTTGATGTTGCCCGTGTCCGTATTGCCCACATAGATCTCCATGGCGCAGTACTCGGCGAAGTTTTCCACATCCATGAGCGAACAGACGTAGGCGTAGTTGCTCGCGTCGGACAGGTCGTGGCTGCCTGCATATTCGACCAGCGCCTTGTAGTCGAGATAGCCGCTGTCGGAATTGCCGGCGCCGTCCTCGGCCGTGAGCGACACGCCGTTTCCCACGAGGATGTCGATCTTCTCCGGATCGGCAAGCCCGTACCGCTGCGCGAGGAAATACTTGTTGACCTTCTCGCGCAGGTTGTATACGCCCCAGTATTCCCCGTTGATGTACAGCACGACCTGCACGTACGCCTGCGTGGGCAGGATGCTGCCGCCGTCCTCGAGCAGGCCCTGGATCAGGATGTCGCGGATTCGCGTGTAGATGGAATCCATGGCCGAGGCGCGCAGCGTCAGCGACTTGAAGGAGGTATAGTCGCGGTTGTCGAAAAAGGCGTAGTCCATGCTCGTCGAACCATAGCCGGCGCGGGACACGAGCGCAATGCCCTTGAGCGTTTCAAAGCGCGAGTATGCGCCGAAAATGCGGCAGAGCACGTCCTCCTCAAACAGCAGCGCGCCGTCCGCGCCGATATAGTCGATATGGGCGGGGCGTTCCCACTCCATGTTCATCGGGTCCGGATGGCTCTTGAGGTCGGCAAAAAAATTGGTGTAGCGGAAATAGCGGTTATCGCTCTTGTCCTTGATGGTATAACTCGTCGCCGCGTCCATTCCGCCGCTCTTCTCGTTGTAGGCCTGTCCGGCGACATAGATGCCGTTCGTCGCGCCAAACAGATAGTCCGGGTCGGACACAAGGCTGACCACCGGCAGCGTGGAGACGTGGTTTTCCGCCGTCGCCTCGCCCAGATTGATAAAATAGGAAGCCGTGGCCACATCGCTCGTGAGCAGGCCGCTGCCAAACGCCCGCGCCCGCAGAACCGTCACGCCGGACGAAAGGGCGATCGGCCCGGTATAGGCCGGGGAAGACTCCGTGGGGGTGCTGCCGTCGGTCGTATAGCGCACGGTGGTGCCGACGGGAATGCTGATCTCCACCGACTGCGTGCTCGTATAGGCGCCCGTAGGCAGGGAGAACGCCGGCGTTTCCGCATAGCCCGACGCGCCCGTCCCATTGGGCTGCCCGGGCGTGGGCATTTCATAGTACGCCGCCTTGCCGTCGAGCCCGCGCCCGCAGGACACGTCCACATGCGCCTGGGCGATCTGCAGCTTGTCCAGCAGCGTCGCATCCGGCGCAAACAGGAACACCGTGTCCCCATCGGCCGAGATGCCGAAGTTCGTTTCCAGCGTCCGGCTGGTGTCGGTCACGTTGTTGCCGGAAGCAAGGACGACGAGGTATTCCCCGGCGCCGAGCGTAACCTCCGGGAACACCCACTTGGCGGGGTTCTTTGCGTTGTCGGAGAGCGCATAGCCGGCGAGGTTGATCGCCGCGCCGGAACGGTTGTAAATTTCGATCCAGTCGTAGTACTGCTGATCGGTGTGCATGAGCACGCTCTTGTTGCAGTTGCACATCTCGCTGATCATCAGCTCGCCGGTGCCATAGGGGAGCGACGCCTGATATTCGGCTGCGCCGGCGCTGGTGTTCGTATAGCCGGGGGTGGGGCTGGCCGTCTGCTGCCACTCGCCCGTGCCGTCCGGCATGCGGGCCATGGACTTGTCCGTCTCCTGCCGGGTGTATTCGTAATTGTCGAGGATGCGCCCGTCCGGCGTGGAGAACACCACGGCCTCCTCATAGGCGGCCAGGCCGAACGGCGCCTCGATCTGCGTGTTGGAGGTGCCTTCGCGCCCGGTGCAGTAGATCAGCAGCGTCGAATAGGCGCGGATGACCGTCCCCTCGGGCAGCACATACTTGAGCGGCTGCGCCGGGTTGTCCGAGATGCCGTAGCCGGAGAGATCCACGTCGTTGCCGTTGGTGTTATACAGCTCGATCCAGTCGCAATAGCTGCCGTCGGGGCCGAGCAGCGTGGATGCGTTGGACGCCATGAATTCATTGAGATAGACGCCGATGCTCTCCGCATCGGTGGCGGAAAGGGTCGCCAGAAAGGCTGCCACGCCCTCGTCCGTGTTCGCAAAGCCGGGACTGGGTCGCATCTCAACCCAGTTGCCGCCGTCATCGCGGCCGAGCGAATACCCGGCGGACACCGATTTGAGCGACAGGCTGTCCACAACGGCGCCGCCCTCGCTCGTGAGCACCAGGTCGTCGTCGGCAGACAGCTTGAACGTGGTATGCAGGCTCCCGCGATCCGGGTCGCCCGAACAGAACACGATGAGATAGCCGTGCGGCTCGATGGTCGTGCCGGCCGGGAACGTCCACTTGGCCGCCACCACCTTGTCGTCGGACAGGCCGTACCCCCCGATCTCCAGCGCCTGGTCGGAATCGTTATACAGCTCCACCCAATCCGGGAAATCGCCCGTTTCATCCGGCACGGTACCCTTGTTGCTCGTCATGACCTCGTTGATCCGGATGGATTGCGTCGTCAGGCTTCCCGGCGAACTGCTCTTGGTCAGGTACAGGATCAGCGCCACGAGCAGAAGAATCGACAGCGGCACGACCAGTACCAATCGCCTGCGTTTCAAAGTCTTGCACTCCTTTCGCCCCGTGCGCGCGGGGCGGACAGTCGTTTTCGCCGCATCCCGATGGAAAAACGACGACCCGATGCAGGGCGTCCCTTCCGGCGCCCCCGCATCGGCAATGGCGGCAGCCGCCGCCTTCCATAGCATACCACAAGCAGCCCCGTCTGCCTATGCAAAATGCAAAAATTTACAGTTCCTTTTCTTTTCCGCCCCGGCCGCGCGGCTCAGAACAGCACGAACACGTACTTGGCAATAAGGCGTTTTGCCAGCGGCAGTTCGCGGGCGAGGCGTTCCGTCGAAGCCGTGAGAAACCGCAGCATTTCGTCGCGTTGCGCGTCGGTCATGGGGTGGTCGGAGAAGCGCGCTTCGAGGGCGATCGCCTCCAACTGCGCCGGAATCGCAAGGCCAAAGCGCACGAGCTGCTGCAGCGCCCGCCAGGCGGCAAGGATGCGCCGCTTGTTGCCGCCGCTTTGCAGCCGTCGCGCGCGCCGCGCCAGCATCGCGCGCCGCCGCAGGGCAAGCCCGCATACGCCAAGCGGCGGGAGCAGCAGCAACAGGTAGAGCGGGCTCGGCCCTCCCGGTTGCCCGGCTGGCGTACCGTCGCCCTGCCCATCCTGCTCCGCCGGAGGATCGCCGCCGGCCGTGAGAGCGCCGCCGTCCTGGCGCGCCGTCGCGTCCGGTTCCGGCGTCGCGTCCGTTTCGCCGGTCCCCGGCGTGGCCGGCGGCTCCGTACCGTTTGCCGCCGTATCCGGCGCAGGCGTGCCCGTATCGCCGGGGGCGTCGGGCGTTTCGGTGGGCGCTGCGGTTGGAATTTCGGTGGGCGCCTCCGTCTCCACGGGGGCGGCCGTGCTGCCGGTCACCTCGACCGGGACCCATCCGAACCCGTCGTAATACACCTCGACCCAGGCGTGCGCGTTGTCATCCGTCACGGCGGTCCATGTGCCGGCCTCCGCCCGCACCAGATACCCGCTCACATACCTTGCCGGCACGCCCAGCGCCTGCAGCATGGCCGTCGCCGCGCTGGCAAAATGCACGCAATAGCCGCGGCGGCTCTCGGTCAGAAAATAAAGGATAAAATCCGTGTCCGACGGCGCGCGAGCCGCCTCCAGGTCATAGTAGGCGGCCTGACGGATGCAGGCGGCCACCTGCTCGACGAGCGTTTCGCGCGGCGCTCCCGCGTCGATGCCGGCCGACGCCGCCAGGGCGCGCAGCTCGGCGGCAAGCGATTCCGGTACGTCCGTATACGCCGTCTGCGCCCAGGCCCGATAGGCCAGGTCCGCGTCGCTGCCCGCCGTCCCGGCCCCGGCGGGGTCGTCCACGACCGCATAGCGCCAGGCATATTGGTCCGTGCGCTCCAGCGGACGCGCATACTCCTCGCCGATCTCCGCCTCGCCCGCGACGGCATAATACGGCACGTACGCGATCTGCGTCGAGCTCGACAGATGCCGGATGGTCAGTTGCCGCTGCACGCCCGACGCCGCCGCGCGCGCCGTAACGTCGGCGATATCCTCCGCCGTTTCCGGCGGGTCCTCCACGGGTTCGCTCCAGTTCGCGCCGTCATACCGGCCAAGCGTGCTGCCGCGCAGGTACAGCGTGCCGCCCGCTTCGTCCAACACCTCCAGCACCGTGGTGCCCGTGGTGCGGCGCGGGCCGAGCCCGCTCAGGTTGACGCGCGCATCCGGTCGGCTTGCGTCAATGCGCTCCGCCGTTTCCGCAAGGCTGGGCCGTTGTTCCCCCGCCTTGCTGACCGCGGCGCGCAGATTTGTCAGTTGCTCCCGCAGCACATCCGGCCACGCCGCGCGCACATAGCTCTCGCGCGGGGACAGCAGCAGCACCACGCCGCACAGCGCCGCCACCACCGGCAGGTAGAGCAGCGTCAGCGCCGCACCGCGCCGCGGCGACGCATGCCGCACGCTCTGCGGCAGCACCAGCAACGCCCAGAACGCGATGGCGCAAAGCACGGCAAACAGAGAGGGCGGCCGGTCCATCAGGATCATGGAGACCGCGAAAAAGGGCAGCGACGCCATCACGCACGGGGCGGCGGCGGGCAGGCGGATGATCGACCATCCGTACAGCAGCAGCACCGGCGTAACCAGCACGACGAGGAACAGCGTGCATCCGGCAGCGCGCTCGCCTTCGGTGAGGCCCACGGGCGCCGCCATCTCCGAAACGATGTCCACGCCGAGCGCCAGTTGGTTCATGATCTCGGAAAGCGCGACCTGCGCGCCGACGCGCAGCATGCTCAGCCATTGCAGGCAGACGAACGCCCACGCGCCCGCCAGCAGCAGCAACAAAACCCAACCGCCCCGGCGAAGGGAAAACATGGTGGCGATATAGACCGTCAGCAGCGCGCCCACGACGAGCAGCGCCGGCAGGAAGACGGGCAGCGCGAACGCCGTGATTACGGGCAACAGCGTCGCCAACAGGCCGAGAAAAACGAGCAGCGCGCCCGCAAGCGCGGGCGGCGCCTGGAACCGCGCCCTCATGGCTGCGCCTCCGATCCACGGGTCCCCCGGTCGGCGCCCGCCGCGATATGGAAATAGCCGGCCGCCGTATGCGGCGCCACCCGGGGCAGCGCCCGCTCCGCCGCCGGCCGCGACAGCAGCCGCTTGAGCAGCCGGTCAAACGACTGCTTGCCGGTCACGCGCTCGCTCACAAGCCGGCCGTCCGCATCGTACCACTGCAGCAGGTGCGCGATATGGTGCGCGCTCAGCCGGTTCGACAGCCATGCCAACTGCGCGAGCGTCGCATCCAGCGCTTCGGGCGCGCCCGCCATGTCGAACGAGAGAATCACGGGTTTTACGCGCGGCTCCAGCGCCTCGCGCACGATGAGCGAATCGTGCTTGCTCGACAGCTTCCAGTGGACGCTCACAAGCGGATCGCCCTCCCGGTACGGCCGCAGCTCATGCTCCTCGGAGAACCCGCCGCCGGGCTTGGGCCGCAGGTCGTAGGAGGCAAAATCGAACAGCTTTGGCACCGGGTCCGGCGCCGCCGGCACGGGCAACACCGTCACGAGCACCGGCGCGCACCGGCGCACCGGCAGCGCGATGAGCCCCAGATGGTCCAGCACGCGCACGCGCGCCGCCGCAAACGCGATACAGCCGCAATGCGCGGTATGGATGGGCAGCTTGACCGACTGCGTACAGCCTGCCGGCAGATACACGCGCGGCGGGTACGGCTCTTCGCCCGTCAGCCGGTTATGGCTGTACAGCCGCAACCGCATGCCGCCCGTTGGAAGCGTCCCGGCGCACTCCATGCGCACGGTCAGCTCCGCCGCCGCCCCGCGCGCCACGCTCTCCGGCGCGATGAGGCGCACGCGCACGCGCAGCATGGCCGGCAGGCTCAGCGCAAACGAAAGCACCGGCAGCACCAGCAATGCCAACAGGAGCAGGTAGGAATCGAATTCGGTATAAAACAGATGAAAGGTGACCGCGCCGGTAAGCGCGGCTATGTACAGCATCCTGCGCGCAAACATGCGCTATGCGATGCGCGGCGCGCTCGTGCTTTTGAGCAGCTCGTCGAGCACCCCCGTCGCAGTCGCCCCCGCGCTCTCCGCCTCCGGCGTGAGCAGCAGCCGGTGCGCGACCGTCTCCCGGTATACCAGGCGCACGTCGGCCGGGAGGACATAGTCGCGCCCCTGCACATACGCCGCGGCGCGCGCCATGGACGCCACCGCCAGCGACGCACGCGGGCTCGCGCCCTGCAGCACCTTCGGATGCGTGCGCGTGCCTGCGCTAAGCCGGATGATATAATCGTAAATCGCGTCGTCGATGAACACGCCGTCCACCGTCTCGCGCATGGTCTGCAGTTCGCCATGGCCGACGACCTGTCGCACGCTCTCCAGCGGGTTGTATGCCCCGCGGCGGCGGCGCAGCATCTCGCGCTCGTCCTCCGCCTTGGGATACCCGATGGACAGGCGCACCATGAACCGGTCCATCTGCGAGTCCGGCAGCAGTTGCGTGCCGGAAGCGCCGACCGGATTTTGCGTGGCGATGACCACAAACGGCTGCGGCACCGGGTGCGACTGCCCGTCCACCGTGACCTGTCCTTCCTCCATCGCCTCAAGCAGCGCGGACTGCGTGCGGCTGGTGGCGCGGTTGAGCTCGTCGGCGAGGAACAGGTTGCACAGCACCGCCCCGGCATGGTATTTCATGGAATCGGTGGCCTTGTCGTAGATCGAAAAGCCGATGATGTCGGAGGGCAGCACATCCGGCGTAAACTGTACGCGGTTGTAATCCAGCGCCAGCGCCTTGGAAAAGGCCAGCGCCATCGTTGTCTTGCCCACGCCGGGCATGTCCTCCAGCAGGATATGCCCGCGCGCCAGAATGGCCAGCAGCACCCGCACGAGCACGGATTCCTTGCCGACTACGGCCTTTCGCACCTCCTCGATGATGCCCTCTACGTTACTGATCGGAACACACCTCCCCCGGATTGCGCCGCCCGGCGCACATGATCGGCGGCGCGATAAGCCGCTTGCCGCCGAGGATACCGTATGATGGATTATCCTCATTATAGCCGCCGCACGCCCCGATCGGCAAGCCGCCGCACATGTCCATTCTGTAAACAAACTCGGAACATTCCCCGCCGCGCCGCGCCCCGTTTCCCGGCCCGCCGGCCGCTCGCCGCGCCGCGCGGGGCGCGGAGGCCCTTCGCCGTTTGCCTACACGGCCCTCCCGCTGCGTCATGCCCGGCCGTCCGCCCCGCCGGCGCCCCCCTCCGCCTGCGCAAGGCCGTCGGACAGCGCGTGGCAGAGGGAAAGGAACGCCAGCGCCGACGGGGTCAGGAACTTGTTGCGATGCCATACGATGCCGTTGTCGCGCCGGAACGGCTCGTCCTCCACCGGCCGCGAGCACACTCGCCCGGCAAGGAGGTCGTCGCGCACGAGCCGCTCCGGCAGGAAGGCAATCCCGAGCCCCGCCGCGACCGCCTGCACGAGCGCGCGCGTGCTGGCGCTCTCCCAGAGCGGCACGAGCGGCACGCCGTGTACGGCGAACACGTGCTCGAGCAACGCGCGCCCGGCACTGCCGGTTTCGCGCAGCAGCAGGCGGCAGTCCCGCAGGTCCGCAAGCAGCAACCGTTCGCGCTTAAGCAACGGGTCGTCCGGCGGCGTAATGAGCACGAGCCGATCCTGCGAAAGCGGCTCCTGCACCAGATCGTCATCGGCCGCCCCGCCCTCAATCAACGCAAGGTCGATCCGGTTGTCGTGCAGCGCGCGCCGGATCTCCTCCCCCCTGGCCACGCGCGCCTCCACGCGCATGCCCGGGTGCTGCCGCTGAAATGCGGCAACCGCCTCCGGCAGCAGTACGGTGCCGAGCGTGATCGTCGCGCCCACGCGCAGGACGCCGTGCTCCTCCCAGTTGCGCAATCCCCGCTCCATGCCGTCGAACGAATCCACGATGTGCAGCGCCTGCGCATAAAACCGCTCCCCGCAGGCCGTGGGCGAAAGGCGGCGGTTGATCCGCTCGAACAGGCGCACGCCGTAGTATCGTTCCAGCTCCTGCACCGCGCGCGTGACGGCCGGCTGCGTCATATGCAGCGCCTCCGCAGCCCGCGTGACGCTTCGGGCCCGGCAGACGGCGACAAAAACCCTCAGGTGGCGGATCGTCAAGCCTCTCTCCCCCTTGTATGCCGTTTTGGTTATCAAATCCATATAACAATAGCATTTTACATCCCGCTGTGCAAGCGATAGAATGGAATGGGGTGAACAATTATGGAGGAGAAACCGGATGCAGCCGCACGCCTGCAGGCCGGCGCGGTTCGGAACGGCACCTCCGACGGCGGGAAGGATGAGCGATGCGGCGCGCCGGAAGCGGCTCTGCGGGCCGGCGCGGTTCGGAACGACACGCCCGACGGCGGAAAGGATGAGCGATGCGGCGCGCCGGAAGCGGCTTTGCGGGCCGGCGATGCGGCGGCTCCCGCCGGGACGGGCGAGCGCCGGGACGTTCCCGGCGGCCCGGCCGCGGGCGGAGCGGGCCGCCGGCGCACGCTCGCGCAGCTTTTCTTCGCTACGCTCTACATCAGCGCCTGCACGTTCGGCGGCGGTTTTGTCATCGTGACGTTCATGAAGCGCCGGTTCGTAGACCGGCTGCACTGGATCGACGAACAGGAGATGCTCGATCTCACGGCGCTGGCGCAGTCCTCGCCCGGCGCGATCGCCGTCAACGCCGCCATCCTCGTCGGCTGGCGCGTGGCGGGCTTTGCCGGGATGCTGGTCGCCACCCTCGGCACGATCCTGCCGCCAATGCTCATCCTTTCGGCCGTCTCGCTGTTCTATCATGCGTTCGCCGCCAACCGCTATGTCGCGCTGGCGCTTAAAGGCATGCAGGCGGGCGTGGCCGCCGTAATCCTGGATGTGGTTTGCAACCTTGGCGGCCCGATCCTGCGGCAGCGGTCGCCGCTTTCCCTCGCCGTAATGGCGGCGGCGTTCGTGGCCAGCTTTTTCTTTAACGTCAACGTGGTGTTCATCATTCTCGCCGCCGCGCTCGTAGGCGTCGGGCAGGCGCTGCGGCGGCGGCGCAGGGGGGAGGCGCAGCCGTGACGCTGTTCCAGTTGTTCGTGAGCTTTTTGCAGGTGGGGCTGTTCAGCATCGGCGGCGGCTATGCGGCCATGCCGCTGATCCAAAGCCAGGTCGTAGAGCGGTATGCCTGGCTGACGATGGGGGAGTTTGCCGATCTGGTGACCATCGCGGAGATGACGCCCGGACCGATCGCCATCAACGCCGCCACGTTCGTCGGCATCCGCATCGCGGGCATCGGCGGCGCGCTGGCGGCCACGTTCGGCTGCATCCTGCCCTCCTGTGTGATCGTTTCCGTTCTTGCGCGGATCTATTACCGCTATCGGGGGCTGCCGATGCTGCAGGAAGTGCTGTCCAGCCTGCGCCCGGCGGTCGTCGCGCTGATCGCGGCGGCCGGGCTGTCCATTCTCGGCCAGGTGGCGTTTGACGGGCAGGCGTTCTCGCTCCCGGCGCTGTGCGCGCCCGCCCTCGTGCTGTTTGCGGCGGCGTTGATTGTGCTGCGGCGCTTGCGTTGGAACCCGATCCTGGTTATGGCGCTCTGCGGCGCAGCCAATCTGGCGTACGGCCTGATTGCGGGATGACCCGCCCGGTCAGAGGGCGAACAGCGCGCGCGCGTTGCGCGTTGTAGCGGCGGCAACGCGCTCGACCTCCTCGCCGCGCGCAGCGGCAAGCGCCTCCACAACCAGGCGTACGAGGCGCGGATCGTTGCGCCGGCCGCGCAACGGTTCCGGCGTCATATACGGGCAATCCGTCTCGATGAGCAGGCGCTCCAGCGGCAGCCTGGCGGCGATCTCCCGCCGGGTGGCCGCGTTTTTGAACGTCAACGCCCCGCCGAAGGCGACGTACAGCCCGAGATCGACGCACTCCCGCGCCGTCTCGTAGCTGCCGGAAAAGCAGTGCATCACGCCGGCGACCCGGCCGCGCCGGGCGCGCAGCAGCGACAGGCAGTCGCCGTGCGCCTCACGGTCGTGGATGAGCACGGGCACGCCGTGCGCGGCTGCGATGTCCAGCTGATCGGCAAAGGCGCCTTGCTGCGCGGCGCGCGGCGCAAAATCATAATGATAATCGAGCCCGATCTCGCCCACGGCCACGATGCGCGGATGTGCGAGCGCGCGCGCAACGGCGTCCGCCGCCGCCGCGTTCCACGTCGCCGCGCTGTGCGGGTGGACCCCGGCGCTGCCCCAGATGTGCGGCCACGCCTCGCAAAGCGCGATCACCCGGTCGATATCGGCGGCCTCACAGCAGGCCTCCAGCGCGCGCGTGACGCCCGCCGCCGGCAGCGCCGCCGCCACCGCGTCGCGGTCGTCGTCAAACCGCTCGTCGAGCAGATGCATGTGCGTCTCAAACAGTTCCATGCCGAAGCCTTCCTTTCCCTACAGCCGGCCGGCGAGGATGAGCGTGGAAAACTGGAAGAACACGAGGATCGAGCAGGCGTCCGTGATCGTCGTGATCAGGGGCGAGGCCATCAGCGCCGGGTCAAGCCGGAGCTTCTTCGCCGCCATGGGCAACAGGCAGCCGAGCGACTTGGCAATGAAGATCGTGCAGACGAGCGTCAGCGCCACGACCGCCGCAATCCCCACATCCCCGTACTGGACCCAGATGCGCAGAAAATTGACCGCCGCGAGCACGCCGCCGCACAGCAGCGCCACCCGCGCCTCCTTCCACCACACGGTGAGCAGATCGGCCGGGCGGATCTCGTCGAGCGCAAGGCCGCGGATGACCATGGTGGAAGCCTGCGACCCGCCGTTGCCGCCGGTGTCCATCAGCATGGGGATGAACGATACCAGCAGCGGCAGCGCGGAGATGGCCGCCTCGTAGTGCTGGAGCAGCGCGCCGGTCACCATGGCCGACAGCATGAGCACCAGCAACCAAACGATGCGGTTTTTGGCCAGCGTGAGCACGGGCGTCTTGAGGTACGTGTCCTCCGACGGCGCCATGCCGGCCATGATTTCAAAGTCCTCCGTGTTCTCCTCCTGGATGACGTCCACCGCGTCGTCGATCGTGATGATGCCGACGAGCCGGTTTTCGTTGTCCACCACCGGCATGGCCAGCAGGTCGTAATGCGTGAACGCCTGCGCGATCTGTTCCTCGTCGTCGTGCGTGTGGCACGAGTGTACGTTGTCATCCATCAGCTCGGTGATGGGCGTAGCCGGGTCCGACAGCACGAGCTGACGCAACGTGACCTCCCCTTCGAGCCGGCGGTCGGGCGAGACGACATAACAGTTGTCGATCGTCTCCTTGTCCACGCCGTCCCGCCGGATGGCGGCGAGCGCGTCGGCGACCGTCATGCCCTGCTTGAGGCAGACGTATTCGTTGGTCATCAGGCTCCCCGCGCTGTCCTCCGGGTATTGGAGGTACTGGTTGATCAGCTTGCGGTTTTCCGCAGAAGAGTTGCGCATCACGCGCTGCACAACGTTTGCCGGCATCTCCTCGATGAGGTCCACGCAGTCGTCGAGGAACATGTCGTCCAGTATTCGCTTGAGTTCCACATCGGTGATGGACTCGATGATATCCTGCTGGATGTCCGGGTCCATGTACGAAAAGGTCTCCGCCGCGCTGTCCTTTGGCAGCAGGCGGAACAGGCGGAGCCGCAGCTCCCGCTCCTCGATTTCGGAAAACAGATCGGCGATATCGGCAACGTGCAGCGTTTCCAGCAGTTCCCGAAGCTCGCCGTAATGCCGCTGCTCAAGCAGCTGCAACACGCGATCGATCATGGCTATGCCTCCTGTCGTTCAGGGACGGCGCGCGCCAGGACCGGCGGACGCCGCCCGTTTTGGGGTCGACTGGGTTCGTCTGGGACTGGGACTGGCGTCCATATCGGTGCTCCTTTCTCAAGATTACCCCCGCCTCCGGGGATGCCCGCTTTCCGGAACGGCCGCTCCGGGCTGTCGCCTGGGGTTGCCGTTTCCGCGGCACCGCCCCGGATTTCCACACCGGGGTTCCGCTTGGGCGGGCTGCCGTTTCGGGCGCATCCGCGGGCGGCCTGTCCGCCGGGATGGCCCTATCCAGCCACAATATCATTGTACCCCCGCGCGGCGGCGCGGGCAAGCCCTTTTTGTCCGCCCGCCGCCGCTTTTTTCCCGGACAAAGCGGCGAAAGGGAATTGCGCGCGGGGGCCGGCGGAAAAAGCGCCGCAGAGCGGCGCAGAAGGATGAGCGGGAAAACCTTGGCCCTGCCGGTTGTCGATCAAGAGGCGCCCGTTGCCGCATCGCGCTTTCCCAACGCTCTTTTCCGCTGCAGGCCCTCTCGTACGCCGCGACGCGGCGCTGATTCCTCCCCCTCCCCCCGTTTGCCTTTTGCGACCCCTCCCGAACGGCCGGTTCGCTGGCTTTCATAACGGCGACGGCGCCTGTATGGCACACGACTCCGTGCCCCTTTGAATCCAATCGATCCGGTTGGCCATTACAAAAGCCGGCGTGCAAATTCTCCCATCTGTTTTATTATGGAAGGTGTCACGAAGCGTCATTCTTTGTGCAGATTGTTTTTTCTCTTTTCTCTCCGCTGGTGAGCTGTTTTGTCCTTCCCCTGAAATTTTCCGCCTGTTTCCGCTCTCCGCTCGTGCAGCGGCGCTTCCTTCGTCGCGCCCTCGCCGCACATCCCTTCTCCCGCGCTACAGAAAAAAAGCGCGTCCCGCCGATCATGGCAGGGCGCGCTTTCAACGCCTGTCCCCGAAGCGCAGCGCTTCCCGCGCCTCGTCCCGCGCCTTCCCTCATTCCGTCGGGCAGGCAAACAACAGCGCCTCCGGCCCCTCCGACACGGGGGCGGCCAACTCGCATTCGCTTCCTTCAAGCCGCCGCACCGGCACGCCGCGCGCCGCCAGCGCCGCAAGAAACGGCTCCGGCCCGTCCAGCGGGAAGGTCAGCCGCTCCGTGCGGTAATGCATGGGCACGATGCGCCGCGGCCGCAGCAGCGCCGTCGTCTGCGCCGCGCCCGCCGCATCGATCGTATACGTGCCGCCAACGGGGAGGAACAGCACGTCCGGCCGGCCGATGGCGGCGGCCTGCGCCGCGTCCGGCACGTGCCCGAGATCGCCCAGATGCACCACGCGCAGGCCGTCCACCTCGAGGATGAACACGAGGTTTGGCCCGCGCTTGGCGCCGCCGTCGCCGTCGTGCCATGTGGGGACGCCCGTGATGCTTCCCCCGCCCGCGCCGAGCACATGCCCGCCCGCCGTATCCACGACCTGCGGGGCGCCGCGCACGGCGGCGATGTAGTTATGGTCGTAATGGCCGTGGCTGCACGTCACCACATCCGCCTCGATGTCCGCGAGCCGGTAGCCAGTCTCGGGCGCGCAGGGATCGGTCAGCACGCGCGTGCCGCCGTCCGTGCTCAACAAAAAACAGGAATGTCCGTACCATTTGATCCGCATGCGATCCGCCCCTTTCGGTAGGTTCCGCCGCCCGCCGGGCGCCGTTTTTTTGAGCATATCACAAATTGGCCCGCCGGGGAACCCCGTGGGCCAAACAAAGCGCGGCCGGAAAAGCCGCCCTATGCCGCGCCGTCCGCCAGGCCGGCCTGCCCGCGCGCGCCGTCGGCCACGGGCTGAATCCATTTCATCGAGCGAAACCGCGGCAGATACAGGATGAGCTTGCCGGCGTCGTCCACCGCGAGCATGACCACGTACGTCAACAGAAACGATACGTCAAGCACGCGCCCGCACAGCAGCACCGCCGGCAGCACGAGGCCATAGTTCACCGCCACGTCGCCGATGAGCCCGAACCGCGTATCCCCGCCCGCCCGGAAGATGCCCACCACGCACAGGTACGGCACGTTGCGGATGCTCACGTCCGCCGCATAGACCAGCAGCATGACCATCGCCGCCTCGCGCGCCGCGTCGGACATCTCAAACAGGCTGAGCACCGGGCTTCGCAGGGCCACCACGAGCGCCCCGAGCACCACGCCGAACACCGGCACAAGCCACAGGAACTGGCGCGACGCCAGCTTTGCCCCCTCGATGTCGCCCTCGCCGATGCGCTTGCCCACAAGGATGTTGCAGGCGTTGCAGATCCCCACGAAGAACACGAACACGATGTTTTCCACCGTGCGCACGACCGTAAGCGCCGCATAGTTTTCCGTACCCATGCGGCCGAGCACCATGTTCAGCCCCACGATGGACAGCGACCAGAGCAGCTCGTTGCACAGCACGGGCAGCACGCGCCGCCAGTAGGTCCCAAGAAACCCGCGCAGGTCAAACAGTTTTTTCCAGGGCGCGATGAGGATGTTGCGCTGCGCACGGGACGCCAGATAGATGATCAGCGGGTTGAGCGCCGAGGTGATGGCCGTGGCCAACCCGGCGCCCGCCACGCCCATCGGCGCAAGGCCGGCAAAGCCGAAGATGAACACATAGTTGAACGCCGCGTTCGCCACGGCGCAGATGGCGCTGCTGGAGACCGGCAGGCGCACCTGCTCGGTGCTGCGCAGCGTCGTACACATGGACTGGAAGACCGCAAGCGACAGGTACGACCAGCACGCATAGGTCAGGTAGCGCGCGCCCTCCGCGATGAGCGCCGGGTCATCGGTGAGAAGCGCCATGACGCGATCCGGGAACGCGAAGCACACCACCGCCGCCACAAGCCCGAACGGCAGGCCGAACAATAGCGTCGCGCCGAACGCGCGATGAATGCCGTCGATATCCCCCGCGCCATGAAACTGGGCGATGAACACCGCGCTGCCCGACGCCATGCCGAACGCCACCAGTTCCACGAGGAAGGACGCCTGCCCCGCCAGCCCGACCGCCGCGATGGAAACATCCCCCAGCGTGCCGATCATCAGCGTATCCACCAGCCGGAACGACGTCATCAGCAGGTTTTGCAGCGCGATCGGCAGCGCCAGCGGCAGCAGCGTGCGCCAGAACGATTTTCCCAACAGGCCGATCCCGGCTACCGAATTGCGGTTCATGGTCTCCTCCCGCCCCCTCAAGGGGCGCGCACCATTGTACCGGATTTTGCCGGCAGATGCAACCGGGGATTAAGTTTTGATTGGGATTGGATAAAATTTGTGTGAAAAACCGCCCCGGAGGCGTAAACTGTGGTATACTGCTGGAAAACCGTCTGAAGGAGGACCCCCGCATGTTCCGCGTCCTGACATGGCCGCTCCGTATGCTGTGGAGCCTGATCGGCGTCATCTTCCTCGCCGCGGGCAAGCTGCTCACGCTGTTGATCGGGCTGTTGCTGGTCGTCGCCGGCGTGCTGCTGGCCTGCACGCTCGTCGGCGCGTTTGCCGGCGTGCCGATGATCCTCTTCGGCCTGTTGCTGATCATCCGTTCGCTGTTTTAGCCGCCCCGGAAACAACGGCGGCCGCCCTTTAGCCCGCTCCTGTTTTCTTTATCCGTTAAGGTTTCTTTTCTTTGGTTCTTTCTTTTCTTTTCCCGAAAGAAAAGAAAGAACGTCCTCCCTCCGTCCTTTTCTTTCTGGAAAGAAAAGGACCAAAAGAAAATCAACGAAAAACAGGGAGCGGGTGTGCAAGACCGCTCCGTTCCCCCTCGTTTCTTCGGCGCTTTCTTTCGCAGGAAGGGAAGGCGCTCCGCCCGCCGGGTGGCGCGGGTCAGCCGGCCGGTGCGTCGAGATAGTCGAACACCTTTTTAAGGCCGCTGCCGTCGTCGTGTTTGCGGTAGACGAATTCGGAAAGCGTGAAGTGCATCCCATCGCTCGTGGAGCGGTAATAGTGCGCCCAGAGGAAGCCGGCCCGGTAGAACGCCAGTTCATAGAGCAGATAGTTGACCACGGTCTCCGGCACGCCGGCCAGCAGCGCCTCGTAACCGCCCGAATAGGTAAAATCATGATAGGAGAGGCCGTTTTCGCTCTTCACGCCGTTATAGACAAGATGGTCGCCCACTTCGTCGTCGATGAGGGCGATGTTTTCCGCCGTGTTGAGGTTTGGCGCCAGGGTGGCGTTGAGATCGATCGCCGTGCCGAACGCGTGGTGGCTGATAGTGCGCAGGCTGGAGGTGAAGCGCGAAACGTAGCAGCCGTTGTATGTCCCGACAAGGGAGGCAAGCGGGATCACCCCGGAGTCGCCGTTCGTACCGGATACGCGCACATGGGTGCCGCGCAGGTAGGCGAGCGCCTGCTCAAAGTACGGCACCGCATCCACGTGTACGGTCCAGTCCGTCCCCTCCGGCAGCCCGGCTATGGTCGTGATGTAGGTTTCCTCCCAATCCGGGTCGGCCATGGTATACCGTCCGCTGACCCACTGATAGCGGTAGCAGAAGCGCGCTTCGTCGCCAAAGAACGAAAGCGCCTCGTCGTAGGAATCGTTGAAATCCTCCGGCGTCAACTGCTCCCACTCCGGCCCGATCACATAAAAGCGCACGCGCAACAGTTCGACCGATTTGGCGCCCTGGCAGGAGGCGATGATTTTGAGCGTGTGTACGCCCGTGCGCAGTTGCGACAGGTCGAGCCGCGATGCGATGGAGACGCCTTCGATCGTGCCCTCGCTCTGGTCAAGCCGGCAGGTATAGATCTCGCTGCCCTCCGGGAAATAGACGGAGCTGCGATAGGGGTAAAACGGATCGCTGTTATACGCGCAGTCGATCGTAACCGTTACGCCCGTCAGCGGCCGGTTGGCGCGCACTTCGCCCGCAAGCGGGAAGTCGCTGCCCTGCGCATAGCGGCAGCCGGCGTCGAGCATCGGCTGCGACGCATCCTCGACGAACATCATCGAGGGCGCCGCTTCCGACACCTCCTGCGGCAGCAACTGCATCTGGTTTGGCGTCTGCCCCCCGCCGGCGGCCGTTCCGGTGCGCCGCAACAGCAACAGGCCCACCAGCAAGCCGAGCACCGCCGTCGCCGCAAGGATTGCCGTGCGCTGCGCCCGGTTCCAACGGCCCATCGTTCCGCCTCCTTTTCGCCCGTTCGCCCCGCGGCGTTTCCAACAGGGGCGATACCATTTTATATCAGTATACCATGTAAATTCGACGGATTTTTTGAACATTTTCCGACTTTTGCAGCACGCCGCGCGTGAGCCGTTTCGCCCGTTTGTTTTGCGGCGTTCCCGCTCTATTTGGGAAAAAGAGAATTGGGGAAAAGGGCGGATGCAAAATTTTTCAAAAGGAAACCCGTTCGGGGCGGGCGACAAAAGCGGGGCCGCGTGGAAAAGCAACCCGGTCCGTCCCCTGCGCCCGGTTGGCGTCGCTGCTTGCCCGATGGATAGGGGGGACGGGCGGGCGCTCCGGGCGCGCGCCGCTTCCTCCACGGAACGGCTTCAAAAGACGGAACCGAAACGAGGGCTGACGCGAAGCAGGAGCGGGCAAGCGTACCCGCTCCTGTTTTCCGCTTCGAAGGGTCCCCATCGCCGGCTTTCCAGAGAGGAGTTCCAGAGGGAAGCGGGGCGGCGACGGCTGCAAAGGCGACGCCCCCTGCCCGGCGGACCGGAACCGCTCAGCCCCAGAGCAGCGAGAGCGCGGGGACGACCTGCTTTTTGCGCGAAATCACGCCGGGCAGGTACGCGCCGTGGTTGACGACGCGGACGTTGAACGCCTGTTCGACCGTATCGATATCGCCGACCACGAGCAGCTCGGTGCCGACGCGCAGCACATCCGTGAGCATGAGCAGCAGCGTATCGTATCCCTTTTCCTGCTGTTCGCGCTCCATGACGGCCAGCAGCGCCTCCCGGTTGGCGTTGAGATCGAGCGAGTCGAGGCAGATGACCTGCCCGATGCCGAGGAAGTGCCCGGCGATCTGGAATTTTTTGAAATCGGAAAAGAGCAGCTCCTCCGGGTTGTGGTTGCCGGCGGCGGACACGGAGAAGATCTCCTGCCCGAGCGCCTCGAGCGAGAGCCCGGCGCGGCGGGCCATGCGTTCGGCCATGGTACGGTCCTTGTCCGTGCTGGTGGGCGACTTGAACAGGATCGTATCCGAAATGATGCCGGCGGCGAGCAGGCCGGCCAGCTTGGGGCTGGGCATGACGCCGTGCTCCTGGAACATGGAGGTGACGATCGTGCACGTGCTGCCGACCGGCTCGTTGCGCATGTACACCGGCCCGGCGGTCTGCACGTCGGCGAGGCGGTGGTGGTCGATGATCTCCATGATCTCCGCCTGCTCCAGCCCGGCGACGGATTGCGCCGTCTCGTTGTGGTCGACGAGCACGACGCGCTTGCGGTTGGGCCGCAGCAGATGATAGCGCGAGAGCGTGCCGACCACGCGGTCGTTCTCGTCGAGGATCGGGTAGCTGCGGTAGCGTGTGCGCAACGTGGTGTCGCGCACATCGTCGAGATAGTCGTCGAGGTGGAAGGTGACGAGGTTGTCCTTCTGGCACAGGCGCGAGACCGGGACGGACTGGATGATCAGGCGCGCCGCCCGGTATGCGTCGAACGGCGTACCGATCACGCAGGTGTCGCCGCCGGCGGCGGCCAGCTCCCGGTCGACCGGGGCCTCGCATACGATGACGCAGGCGGCGCCCGCCTCCATTGCGGCGCGCACCGCATCCGGCTGGTCGCCGCAGAGCACGATGGCCCCGGACGGAATCGGCCGTGCGGCGGCGCCCGGCAGCGCAACGACCAGCTCACCGGACAGCTCGCCCGGCTGCGCGCCATCGCAGAACAGCCGCCCGTCGAGACTTGAGAGCAGGTTGAACAGCGGGATGCCGGTCACGGTCGCGTCGGACACGAAGTGCATCTCATACGCCGCGATATCCGAGGTGGTCAGCATCCCGAACAGGCGCCCGTCCTCCGTGGCCACCGGCATGGATTCGATATGCCGCTCGTTGCCCTGCATGAGCTCCCAGGCGTGGTGTACCGTCACCGCGCCCGAGAGGACGGGCGGGGTATCGTAGTCGAGGTCGCGCACCTGCGTGCGCACATCGCGCAGCAGCGGCGGCGGCGCAAAGCCAAACTTGTCCAGTACGAGCTGCGTCTGATCGCTGATCTCGCCGATGCGGGCGGCCATGTACGACCGTTCGCCAAGCGCGTTGCGTAGCGACGCATACGCGATGGCGGAGACGATGGAGTCGGTATCCGGGTTCCGGTGTCCGGTCACATAAATGGGTTCCACGGGTCTTCTCCTTTTTCACAATTTTGCGACATGGCAGAGGCGCACAGCGCCTGGCCACGCCGGCACGCCGGGTTTTCAGCGGGCGTGGAAATCGGACCCGGATCGGAACGGGAAGCGCCGCCGCCGATCCGGGTGTGTGCTATCTTACACCATAATCGCATCCGGCGCAACCCGGCGCCGCTCAGAGCCGCATGGCCACATCCCAGGCGCCCCAGATGACGGTGCGCAGGTTGCCGACGGCCTTTGCGTCGCCGACCAGCCGGATGCGGCGGCCGTTGGCCGGGAGCGGCGCCGGCGCATAACCGACGGAGAGGATGACGCTGTCAGCCTCGATCTTGAATGCGCGGCCATCCCTGCCGACGGCCGTCACGCCGTCCTCGAGCACCTCGCCGAGCCGCGTCTCCAGGTGGACGGGCACGCGATTGGTGCGGAAAAAGTCCCGCAGATAGCTGGCGTTGGCCAGGCACACGCCCCGTACGGCGATGAGGTCGTCCTTCATCTCGAGGATAACCGGTTCATGGCCCTTGCCGTACAGGTCGTAGGCGATTTCACAGCCGGTCAGCCCGCCGCCGACCACGACGACGCGCCGGCCCACCGGGCGGCCGAGCAGGTAGTCCACGGCGTCCATCGCGCGGGAAATGCCGCGCACCGGCAGCTTGCGCGCCTGCGCGCCCGTAGCGACGACGACCTCGTCCGCATCGAGCGAGGCGACGTCGCGCACCTCGGTGTTGAGCCGCACCGTGATGCCCGGCTGCGATGCGACGGCGCGGCGATACCAGGCGATGAGCGCCCGGTCCTTCTCCTTGAACGAGGGCGCCGCCGCCGCGATGAACACGCCGCCCAGCCGGTCGCTCTTTTCATAGAGGGTGACGCTGTGGCCGCGCTGCGCCGCGACGAGCGCCGTCTCCATGCCGCCGATGCCGCCGCCCACGACGGCCACGCGCTTGCGCCTGGCCGCCGGTTCGATGCGGTACCGGCCGCGCTGCATGGTCGGCGGGTTGAGCGCGCAGCGGGCCATGTGTCCGGCGTCGTAAAGGCTCTGGTCGTTGGCCACGCCGCGGTAGTGCGTGAGGTTGAAGCAGCCGTTGTGGCAGCAGATGCAGGGCCGGATCTCCTCCAGACGGTTTTCGAGGAGCTTGGTGACCCACTCCCCGTCGGCAAGGAACTGGCGCGCCACGCCCAGCGCGTCGATGCGGCCCTCCGCGATGGCCTTTGCGCCAACGGCAGGGTCCATGCGCCCGGCGCAGACGACCGGGATGTCCACAAAGCGCCGGATGTGCGCGACTTCCTCGAGGTTGCAGTTCTCCGGCATGTATTGCGGCGGGTGCGCCCAGTACCAGGCGTCGTAGGTGCCGTTATCGGCGTTGAGCATGTCGTAGCCGGCGTCCTGCAGATAGCGGGCGGCGCGCTCGCTCTCGGTCAGGTCGCGCCCGATCTCCTCATAGGTTTCCCCGGGCAGCGCGCCATAGCAGAAGCTCTTGGTTTTGGAAACGACCGAATACCGCAGCGAAACCGGAAAATCGACGCCGCAGGCGGCCTTGATCGCCCGCACGATATCCGTGGCGAAGCGGTAGCGGTTTTCGAAGGAGCCGCCGTATTCGTCGTCGCGCCGGTTGGTATACGGCAGCGTGAACTGGTCGAGCAGGTACCCCTCGTGGACGGCGTGCACTTCGACGCCGTCCACGCCGGCGTCCCGGCACAGGCGGGCGGTTTTGGCAAAACCGTCGACGATCTGGCGGATCTCATCCGTGGTGATCTGCCGGCAAATAACCTTGTCCGACCAGCGGGAGGGCAGCTCGCTCGGGCTTGCGGACTGGTACTGCACGTCGACAAACGGTTTGCACAGCGCGCGCAGCACCGGATTGTTGTGTACGGCGACCAGCGGCGTGGTGATTGCCCACGAGCGGCCCATGCCGGCCGTGATCTGCACGAACAGCTTTGCGCCGGTGCGGTGGATCTGCTCCATGAACGGTTTGAGCTGCTCGAACATGCGCCGGTTCTGCCAGAGCCACCGGCCGCCCATGGTATCCCGGACCGGCGCGATACCGGGGATGATGAGACCGACGTTTTGTTTCGCCCGGTCGAGGAAGAAGGCGGCCGCTTCCTCGTCGAAATGGTTTGGTTCCATCCAGCCAAACAGCGACGTGCCGCCCATCGGGCAGAGCACGATGCGGTTTTTGATCTCCACCGCGCCGATCTTCCACGGCGTGAACAGCGGGGCGTATTCCGGGTTCATTTTCACCATTGCCTGCGCTTCCTTTCCTCATGATCTGCTGTGCGGCGTCTTCCGGGCGCCGGACGGTCACGGCTGCCGGGCAGCGGCGCGGTAATCCCGCGGCGTTTTTCCCATATACCGCTTAAAGGTTTTGCAAAAGTAGTTCGGGTCCGGTATCCCGCAATGCGCGCCCACGGCCTGCACCTGCAGGTCGGTGGAGGCGAGCAGGTAGGCGGCGCGGTCGATGCGGCGGCGCGCCACATAGTCGGTCAGCGTTTTGCCCGTTTCCCGCCGGAACAGGAGCGACAGGTAGCCCGGGCTGACGTTCAGCTGTTGCGAGAGCGCGCGCAGGCTGAGGTCGGCCGTCAGGTCCGCGTCCACGCACAGGATCACGTCCCGCACCGGCGCAGAATGATACGGCATGGCGTGCGCGTTGACCAGCTCGCAGTACGCCTTCACCATCGAAAGGAACAGCCGCCGCGCCTGCGCGGCGGAGCGCAGGCCCTCGATGCGAAGGGCAAACTGGCGGGAAAGGCCGTCGATGTGTACCGGATGGACGTTTCCCTCCTCGGCCGCCTTGCGCAGCAGCGTGTTCATGATGATGGCGTAGTTTTTGAAATTGCGCAGCGGGTCCGGCGTGCGGCTCTCCATTGCGGACGAACCCGCCATGGCGACGAGGCGCAGCGCCTCCTGCGTCCGCCCGAGCGACACGGCGCGCAGAAGCCGCCCCTCGTAGGCATACCGTTCTTCGAGCAGCCGCGCTTCAAACGGCTCGGTGGACTGCACGACGGCCGGCTCGGCGACGGGCGCGGCGGCAAGGTCGAGATGCTGCAGCGAAAAGGCGTCCGGCCCGCCGAAAAGCGCTTCGCCAAGCGCGGTCACGATCGCTTCCATGACGCCGTCGCGCAGTTGCGCCAGGCTGCAGTAGTAGCGGCGCAGCGCGGGCAGCAGGCGCGGGGGCAGGCGCAGCCGGTCGAGCAGCGGGATGATCGCCTCGTCGCGCATCTCCCCCTCCAGATACGGGCCGAGCAGCAGCGCCTCCGCCCCGCCCGGCAGCAGCGCGCCGGCATAGCGGCAGGCAAGGCCGTCGGTTGCCAGATAGACGGTTTGCGGCTCGAATCCGGATACGGCCGGGAACGGCGGCAACCCCGCGAGGCGGCGCAGGCCGAGGTCGACCTCCGGCGGCGAATCCGGCGCAAAGCGCAGCATCTGCACGTTGAGCCGGCCAAGCAGCCGCTGCAGGAATCGGAGCTCGTTTTCATAGTCCATGGGCGCCAGCCTCCATCTGCAAATGCCCGCGGGGCGGGCGGGGATTGGTCGGGGAAGGGAGAAAGGGCGGCAATGCCGAAAAGGCATGAAAATTATACAAATAAACGAATGTTTTTTACTATCTGTACGAGAGACATCTTTATTATACTGTATTTATTCCAATCGCGTAACCCCCGATTTTATGCGCATTTTGTGCATTTCTGCCGCCCTGCGGCGCAACGGTCCCTGCGGATTCGACCGGCCCCGTGCCGGAACCATACACAACCACGCCACACGAAAAGGAGGACCCACAAAAATGGAAGGCAAACCGACCGCTATCCACCGTCCGTTCGGTATGCGGGACAACCTTGCCTATGCCGCCGGCGACTTCGGCTGCAACATGAGCTTTGCGCTCAAGGGCACGCTGGTCATCTTCTGGACGCAGTACATGGGCATGAACTCCCTGCTCTATGCCGCGCTGCTGCTGGTCGTCCAGGTCTGGGATGCGATCAACGACCCGCTGATCGGCGCGCTGATCGACGCCGACCACCGCAAGTACCGGCTCGGCAAGTTCAAGACGTACATCCTCATCGGCTCGATTGGCCTCGTGGTGGCCGGCTCGCTGTGCTTCATTCCGTGGCCGAGCGCGCCGGACATGGCCAAGAACATCCTGTTCGTGGCGGGCTACATGATCTGGGATGCGTTTTACACCGTGGCGAACGTGCCGTACGGCTCGTTGCTGTCGCTGATCTCGGACGATGCGGGCGAGCGCGCGTCGCTCTCCACCTGGCGCAGCATCGGCGCGCTCGTCGGCCAGGTCGCCACGATGGTGCTCATCCCGCTGCTGATCTACGATGCGAACCAGAACATCATCGGCACGCGCGTGTTCGTCGTCGCGCTGATCATGGGGGCGATCGGCTTTGCCGCGTTCCAGTTCATGATCCGCAACACCGAGCAGCGCGTGGACGTGGAGCCGTTGCAGAAGAAGGACGCCCCGAAGTTCAACGTGTTCAAGGCGATGGGCAACTTCATGCGCAACCGCGCCGCTCTTGGCGCGACCATCGCCGCGATGGGCATGTTCATCGGCATGCAGGGCGCCACCGCCGCCGTGACGGTGCTGTTCCAGTCGTACTTCAAAAACGTGCAACTCTCCGGCGTCGTCCAGATGTTCGCCATGCTGCCGATGATCGTCTTTGCGCCGTTCATCCGCCGCCTGTCGGTCAAGTACGGCAAGAAGGAGATCTCCGCGGCCGGCTCGCTCTGCAGCGTCGCCGCCTGCGTGTTGCTGCTGGTGCTGCCCATCACGCCGAACACCGTGGGCATGGCGCTCTATGTGGCCTGCCTGCTGCTGTACAGCCTCGGCGTAGGCGTGTACAGCTGCGTGAGCTGGTCGCTGATGGCGGATGCCATCGACTATAACCAGTGGCGCTTCGGCGTGCGCGAGGAGGGGACGGTCTATTCGCTCCATTCCTTCTTCCGCAAGCTGGCGCAGGGCCTCGGGCCGTCGCTCGTGCTCGTCATCATGGTGGCGCTCGGCTACGTGGAGGAAAACCAGGGCGCGCAGACGGCCGCCGTGGCGCTCAACATGCGCTATCTGGTCGCCGGGCTGTACCTGTTCAGCGCGGTGATGCAGTTCGTATCGCTGGCGTTCATCTACAACATCGACAAGAAGATGCTCGCCCAGATGAACGCCGAGCTGGAGGCGCGCCGCGCTGCGGAAGCCGCCGAGGCGGCCACAGAAGACGCCGGGACGGCCGCAGAAGACGCCGGGGCGGCCGCGGAAGACGCCGGGACGGCCGCGGAAGACGCCGGGCCGGCCGCGGAAGACGCCGGGACGGCCGCGGAAGACGCCGGGCCGGCCGAACAGTGAGAAAAGGGGGCGGAGCAATATGAAGCACGAAACCATACGGCCGAGCGGGCGCGACGTCCGGCCGCTCAACGACCGGTGGACGTTCACAAAGCCCGGCCAGCGGAGCCGGACCGTCCATCTGCCGCATACTTGGAACGCCGAGGACGGGCAGGACGGCGGCAACGACTATTTTCGCGGCGTTTGCCGCTATGAGCGCCGCATCGACCGCAGCGAGCTGCCGGCCGGCGAACGCGTCTATCTGGAATTGCAGGGGGCGAACGCCTCTGCGGATGTGACGCTCAACGGCAGGCTGCTTGCGCACCACGACGGCGGATACTCCACGTGGCGCGTGGACCTGACCGGCGCGCTTGCGGACGACAACGTGCTCGTCGTGGAGGTGGACAACGGCGTGAACGACCGCGTCTACCCGCAGATGGCGGATTTCACCTTCTACGGCGGCCTGTACCGCGAGGTCAGCCTCATCGGCGTACCCGCCTCGCACTTTGACCTCGATTATTTCGGCAGTCCCGGCGTCGCCGTCACGCCCGCGCTCGCGGGGGACGATGCGGAGGTTTCCGTGCGCGTGTGGCTCACGGACGCAAGGCCCGGCCAGACGCTGCGCTACACCCTGTTCGACGCGGCGGGGAAGGCCGTCGCCGCGGCGGAGACGGGCGCGGAGCAGACCGCCTGCACGCTGACGATCGAGCGGGCGCACCGCTGGCATGGCCGCAGGGACCCGTACCTGTACACCGCCCGCGTGGCGCTGCTCGACGGGGAAGCCGAGCTCGACTGCGTGAGCGCCCGCTTCGGCTGCCGCACGTTTGAGATCGACCCGGAGCGGGGCTTCCTGCTCAACGGCGAGGCGTATCCGCTGCGCGGCGTGTCCCGCCATCAGGACTGGAAGGGCCTGGGCAACGCGCTGCTTTTCGAGCACCACCGCCGCGACATCGACCTCATCTGCGAGCTCGGCGCGACCACCGTGCGCCTGGCCCACTACCAGCACAGCCAGGCCTTTTACGACCTGTGCGACGAGCGCGGCCTGGTCGTGTGGGCGGAAATCCCATATATCTCCAGGCACATGCCCGCCGGCCGGGAGAACACGCTCTCGCAGATGCGCGAACTGGTCGTGCAGAACTACAACCACCCGTCCATCGTCGTGTGGGGCCTGTCCAACGAGATCACCATGAACGGCGAGAACGATCCCGATCTGCTGGAGAACCACCGCCAGCTCAACGAGCTGTGCCACGGCCTGGACCCGACGCGCAAAACGACCGTCGCGGTCGTCTCCATGTGCGATACGCACGCGCCCTACCTCTCCATCCCGGACGTCGTCTCCTACAACCACTACTTCGGCTGGTACGGCGGCGACACCTCCATGAACGGCCCGTGGTTTGACAACTTCCATGCACAGCGGCCCGCACTGGCCGTCGGCATCAGCGAATACGGCTGCGAGGCGCTCAACTGGCATACCTCCGACCCGCAGCAGGGCGATTATACCGAGGAATACCAGGCGCATTATCACGAGGAACTGATCCGGCAGATCCGCGAGCGCCCGTACCTCTGGGCCACGCATGTGTGGAACATGTTCGACTTCGGCGCCGACGCGCGGAACGAGGGCGGCGAGAACGGGCAGAACCACAAGGGCCTTGTCACGTTCGACCGCGCATACAAGAAGGATGCGTTCTATGCGTACAAGGCCTGGCTGAGCGACGAGCCGTTCGTCCATCTGTGCGGCAAGCGATATGTGGACCGCGTGGAGGACGTCACGCGCGTGACCGTCTATTCAAACCAGCCCGAGGTGGAGCTGCTGGTCAACGGCAAGCCGTTTGCCCGTCAGCAGGGCGATCTGTTCTTCCGCTTCGACGTGCCCAACGTCGGCCGCACCCGCCTGACCGCCGTCGCCGGGCGCTGCCGCGACGAGGGCGAGATCCGCAAGGTCGCCAAATTCAACGAGAAGTACCGCCTGCGCGAGGCCGGCGCCGTGCTCAACTGGTTCGACGTTACCGCCCCGGAGGGATACTTCTCGCTCAACGACAAGGTCGGCGCCATCCTCGCCGCGCCGGAGGGCAAGGCCCTGTTTGAGCAGCTCCTGGCCAAAATGGGCGAGGGCAGGCAGGAGTTCGCCGGCTTCCAGCTCAACAAGGGCATGATGCGCATGATGGGCGGGTTTACCGTGCTGCGCCTGACCGGGATGCTCGGCATGGCCGGCATCAAGCTCACCAAGGAGCAGCTCCTGTCCCTCAACGAACAGCTCAACCGCATCCGCAAGCCGTGATCGGTTAGCGGCTGCACCTGCGCAGGCCCCCGGCAGGTGCCGGGGGCCGTTGCGTCGCCGGCCCTGCGCCGCCCCCACGGGCTGCGCCCGCCGTTTCGCGCCCGGGCAAGGAGCGGGGCGGAAACAGCGGCGGGACGGCGACGCAGGCAGCGAGGCGGCCGGGGCTGCCGGAGGCGGGCCGGGGCCGCGATCATGTCTCCCGGACAGCGTCCGGCGGGGAGACCGGGCGCGCGACGGACCGAGCGCGGCAACCCTGTTGACAAACGGGGGAAAATGGGCTATACTCTAACCCAATCGAATAGCGATCAAAAAGGCAGGGAAGGAAAGAGTAGGCGTTTTTCCGCCGCAAAGAGAGCCCCGGTTTGGTGGGACGGGGCGGGCGGGTAGCGATCGAACATGGCTCCGGAGCCGCGCACCGACCGCCGGGCGACCGGCATAGGCTGCGACGGGCGCGCCCGTGACAGCGCAGGGGTATCGCCGGCATTGGCCGTGCGGCCGTACTCCACGAGGCGTCCGCCGCGAGACGGGCGCGAAACAGGGTGGCACCACGAACAGCGCAACTGTATCGTCCTTGATGAAGGGTTCATCGGGGGCGTTTTCTTTTGCTGGCGCATATGGAGCGCGACAAACGGCAGGCGCAGCCGGCAGGGGCCTGCGTACAGGCGGGCGGCGGCGCGCGACGGGCCGAAACCGGGACGGGAGGTTAACAGGAAGCGGCATGGAAACGGATACGATTATTGAGATCACGGGGCTGAGCAAAACGTTCGGCTCGGGCGAGGGCGCGGTCACGGCGCTGTCGGATATCAACCTTTCCGTGCGGCGGGGCGAGGTCTTCGGCATCATCGGCCTGTCCGGCGCGGGCAAGAGCACGCTGGTGCGCTGCATCAACCTGCTCGAAAGGCCGACGGCCGGCAGCGTTGTCGTGGACGGGGCGGACATGACGTCGCTCGCCGAGGTGCAGTTGCGGCAGGCGCGCCGTTCCATCGGGATGATTTTCCAGAGCTTCAACCTGCTCATGCAGCGCACGGCGGAGCAGAACATCTGCTTCCCGCTGCTGCTTGCCGGCACGCCGCGGCGCGAGGCGAAGCGCCGGGCGGCCGAACTGCTGGAGATCGTGGGGCTGGCCGACCGCGCGGATGCATACCCGGCGCAGCTCTCCGGCGGGCAGAAGCAGCGCGTGGCCATCGCGCGCGCGCTGGCAACCAACCCGAAGGTGCTGCTGTGCGACGAGGCGACCAGCGCGCTCGACCCGACCACGACGCAGTCGATCCTCGCGCTGATCAAGGATCTCAACCGCACGCTGGGGGTGACGGTGCTCGTCATCACGCACGAGATGCGCGTGGTCGAACAGATCTGCAACCGCGTGGCCATCATCAGCGAGAGCCGCATCAGCGAGGTCGGCGCGGTGGAGGAGGTGTTCCGGCGGCCGAAGACCGATGCGGCGCGGCGGCTGCTGTTCCCACAGGGCGGGCATACGGAGCCGTTCCGCATGGGCGGGCCGCTCTACCGCATCGTGTTCGACGGCAGCAGCGCCGACCGGCCGGTTGTGGCGGATATGATCCTTCGCTGCGGCACGCCGGTGAACATCGCCTTTGCGGACACCAAGATCATCGACGGCCGCATCTACGGGCAGATGCTGTTGCAGTTCCCGGAGGATGAGAGCGCCACGGCCCACATGCTCGCCTACCTGGACAGCGAGCGGATCGGTTACGAGGAGGTGCATTGACATGTTTAACGAAGAAATGTTCCTGCTCATGGGCGAGGGCCTGCTGGAAACGCTGTACATGACGCTCCTGGCGGCGGCGCTGTCCTACGTGCTGGGGCTGCCCCTCGGCGTCATCCTCGTGGTGACGGATGCGGACGGCGTGCGGCCGTGCGCGCCGGTCAACCGTGTGCTGGGCACGATCGTCAATGCGCTGCGGTCGGTGCCGTTCCTGATCCTGCTGTTCACGGTCATCCCCGTGACGCGGTTCGTTACCGGCACCACCATCGGGCCGACCGCCACCATCGTGCCGCTGACCATCGCGGCGGCGCCGTTTATCGCGCGCATGGTGGAGGGTTCGCTCAAGGAGGTGGACCGGGGCGTGATCGAAGCGTCCCTGTCCATGGGCGCGTCCCCGCTGCAGGTGGTGTGGCACGTGCTGCTGCCGGAGGCGCTGCCGTCGCTCATCAACGGCGCGGCCATCGCTACGACGACGCTGCTGGGCTACTCCGCCATGGCCGGCATCTGCGGCGGCGGCGGCCTCGGCGCCATCGCCATCAACTACGGCTATTACCGGGGCGAGACGGATGTGATGCTCGTCATGGTCGTCATCCTGATCCTCGTGGTGCAGGCGTTCCAGTTCATCGGCGAGCGCGTGATGCGTCGCACGGACAAGCGCATTCGCTGAACCGGAGGACGGCGGGACAGATACGCTTTTCAGACCCCGGCCGGTGCGCCGGCCCAAACGATACAGAAACAATAGAAAAACGGAGGAAAACAGTTATGAAAAGACTCATCGCCATCGCGCTCTGCCTCGTGCTCGCGTTGCCGTTTGCCGCGTGCGCCTCGCAGCCCAAGACCCTGAAAGTCGGCGCCAGCGCCACGCCGCACGCCGAGATCCTCGAAGTGGCCAAGGAGATCCTGGCCGAAGAGGGCATCGAACTCGAAATCGTCGAGTTTGCCGATTACGTGATCCCCAACACAAGCCTGGAGAGCGGCGATCTCGACGCCAATTACTTCCAGCACAAGCCGTATATGGACAACTTCAACGTGGGCCACGATACGCACCTGGTCTCCGTCGCCGCCATCCACTATGAGCCGTTCGGCATCTACGCCGGCAGGACCGCGTCCATCGACGCGCTGGCCGACGGCGCAACCATCTCCGTCCCCAACGACGGCACGAACGAGGCGCGCGCGCTGATGCTGCTGGAGGCGCAGGGCCTGATCAAGCTCAAGGAGGACGCCGGCTTTGCCGCGACCGTGCTCGATATCGCGGAGAACCCGAAGAATCTGAACATCGTTGAAATGGAAGCGGCGCAGCTCACCATCTCGCTGCCCGATGTGGACCTGGCCGTCATCAATGGCAACTATGCGCTGCAGGCCGGCCTCAACGCGTCGACCGACGCGCTCGTCACCGAGGACCCGAACAGCGACGCCGCGCAGACCTATGCGAACATCATTGCCGTCAAGGAGGGCAACGAGAACGATGAGCGCATCCAGAAGCTCGTTGCCGCGCTGCAGAGCGACGAGGTGCGCGAATTCATCACCAACACGTATTCCGGCGCCGTCCTGCCCGTGTTCTGAGCGGACACCGGACAAGTCTTTCCGGCCCAACGGAGGCGGCGGCCCCCGTCGGGCCGGTTTTCTTGTCCGGCGGTTCCGCTCTTTCGAAAACGGACGGGCGGGACGCGGGCCGGAGGCGCAACGGCCCGTACGGGCGCGCCGCGAACCGACGGCCAAAATGGAAAAGCCCCGCGCCGGAAGCAGGGCTTTTTCCGTCCCGCCGGGGGAAGCAGCGGGATGCAGGGGGGGCGATTTACAGGACGATGACCGTGCCCGCCTTGCCGGCGAGCGCGTCCACCGCTTTGTCGAGCGAAGTGATGATCGCACGGCGGCCGGGCTTGGACGATGCGAAGCGCATGGCGGCCTGGATCTTGGGCAGCATCGATCCGGGAGCAAAATGCTTTTCGTCGATGTAACGCTGGCAGTCGGCTACCGTGATGCGCGAGAGCCGCTGTTCGTTGGGCTTGCCGTAATTCAGGCAGACCTGTTCGACCGCCGTGAGGATGAGCAGCGCGTCGGCGTCGATATCCTCGGAAAGGCGCTCGGAGGCAAGATCCTTGTCGATGACGGCTGCCGTCCCCGCGAGGTTGCCCTGCGCGTCGCGCACGACGGGGATACCGCCGCCGCCCACGGTGATGACGACGAAGCCCTTTTCGATCATGGCCTCCACAACGGGCAGTTCCACGATGGCGACCGGCTGCGGCGACGCCACCACGCGCCGCCAGCCACGGCCGGCATCCTCCCTGACGGAATAGCCCTTTTCCGCCTGCAGCCGCTTGGCGTCGGCCTCGGAATAAAACGGGCCGATCGGCTTGGAGGGGCTTTGAAACGCCGGATCGTCCCGATCGACGACGACCTGTGTGACGATGGTGGCAACGGGCGTGTCGATGCCGCGCCGGCGCAATGCCTTGGACAGGCCCTGCTGGATGTGATAGCCGATCATGCCCTGGCTCATGGCGCCGCACACGTCAAACGGCATGGCGGGCGTAATGTCCACCGAATGCTCGTTCTGCAGCACGATGCGGCCTACCTGCGGCCCGTTGCCATGCGCGATGACGACCTGATACCCGCCCTCGATGATGTCCGCAATGTATTCCGCTGTCTTTTCCACGACCGCAAGCTGCGCTTCTGCCGTCGCCGGGCCCTTGCCCTCCTGCAATGCGTTGCCGCCCAATGCAATGACCAGTTTCTCCATAAAAATCCTCCAGAATCTGTAGTTCTCGACGGGTGATGGATGACGATGCGTCCGAACGATGTTTCCGATGGTTTTACTTTAGCATTTTGCAGGACCCGTGTCAATCGAAAAGAGGAGAATTTTTCATATATTTTGCAGGAACGGCAGGGCAGAATTGCAGGAATACCTGCAAAAAGCGGTGCGCTTTTCAAAAAACAGGCGAATTGCGGGGGTCCAGATGATTTTTTAGGCGGCCTTACATTCATTTGGCAGCGTCCGGCGGCGTGCCGTCAGGCTTCCGTGCGCCGCGTCGGGCAAGGGGGCGTGCACTGGCGCGTACCGCAAGCGTACAGATCATGACCGGACGGGAGCAGCGGGCGGCGCGCCGCATCGCCGCGATACGGGCGAGCGGGCCTATGCCCTGCACGGCGCCGTGTTCAATCCAGATGGCACGCGGACACAGCAGTTGGGCGATTTCCTGCGACTCGTGGACCAGCAGACACATGCCGCCCGCCCGGCGGGCGACAATGCGTGCGCAAACCGCGGCGAGCGCCGGCGGGGCGAACCGTGTGAGACAACCGTCCAGCAGCAGCGTATCCGGTTCCTGCGAAAGCGCGATGGCCAGCGCGAGCGCCGCGCGCGCCGGCGGCGAATACCCGGCCACCGCCGCGTCAAACCGCTCCGCCCCACGCCGCGCCGTTTGCGGCGACGGTTGCAACGCGGCAATCTCTTCATAGACGGCCTGTGCTTCGCGTACCCGTGCGGCGACTTCCGACCCGCGCAGGCCCCCCAGCCGCGCAAACAGGCGCGCATTTGTCCGCCCGGACAGGAACGGCAGCAATGTGTCGCCGTCGCCGTCGGCGCGCGCGGTATGTCCGCGCAGCTCCGCCGTGCCGGCCGCGCAGGTCACCTCCCCGGCGGCCAGACGGAGCAGCGCTTCCGCATCGCCCAATACCGCAAGCGCTGCGCCCCGCGCCAGCTGCAGCGTGACGCCCGCCAGCACCGTCCGGCGCGGCGGCGCGCAGCGCGGAAAGAACAGCGCCAGCACGCGGCGATAGGGGGTTTGATAGGTTCCGGCCTTGACGGCCGCATCGCAGAAACGCACCATGCCCATAGCCTGCCCCAAAATCGGCGCGCAGTTGCACCGCGCACGCAAAGGCGGGCAGCGTTCGGGCATGCTACGCGCTTTGACAGGAAGCGGCGCCTATTTTCAGGGGCGGTTTCGTCTTTTTCTCCGTCCTTTTCTTTCTGGAAAGAAAAGGACCAAAAGAAAGTCAACGAATAATAAGAGAGCGGGCGTAGGCCCGCTCCTATATTCTCTATCCGTTAGGGTTTCTTTTCTTTGGTTCTTTCTTTTCTTTTCCCGAAAGAAAAGAAAGAACGGAACGCCCGCCCTCCGTCCTTAGAGCAGCGTGACGCCGGCGTGCGTGCAGGCGGCGATGGTCTGCGCATCCCACACGGAGGACTGCACCTCGCCGATGTGCGCTTTTTCGAGCATCATCATGCACAGGCGGGACTGGCCGATGCCGCCGCCGATGGTCAGCGGCAGCTCGCCGCCGAGCAACGCGCGATGGAACGGCAGCGCGGCGCGCGCCTCGCAACCGGCGAGTTTGAGCTGTGCGGCGAGGGCCGCCTCATCCACGCGGATGCCCATGCTGGAGATTTCCAGCGCGCAGTCGAGCACGGGATAATAGAACAGGATATCGCCGTTGAGCGACCAGTCGTCATAATCGGGCGCGCGACCATCATGCGGCTTACCGTCGGACAGGCGGCCGCCGATCTGCATGATGAATGCGGTGCCATGCTCGCGCACGAACAGCTGCTCGCGCTCGCGGGCGGGCCGGCCCGGATAGAGGGCGATCAGCTCCTCGGACGTAACGAACGCCACATCCCGGTTGAGCGAGAGCGACAGCTCCGGATAGCGCGCCTGCACGACGGTGAGCGTATAGCCGATCGCGTCCACGATGGCCCGCACCGTGCGTTTGAGCAGCGCCTCGTTGCGCTCCTCGCGCGTGATGACCTTTTCCCAGTCCCACTGATCGACGTAGACCGAATGCAGGTTATCCAGCGCCTCATCGCGGCGGATGGCGTTCATATCGGTATAGAGGCCGCTGCCGGGTTTGAACCCGTAGCGGTGCAGCGCATAACGCTTCCACTTGGCCAGCGAATGCACGACCTCCGCCTCCACCTCTGCGGCCGGGATGTCGAACCGCACGGGGCGTTCATAACCGTTCAGATCGTCGTTCAGGCCGTCGGAGGGTTTGACGAACAGCGGGGCCGACACCCGCTCCAGATTGAGCACCGCCGCGAGCGCATCCTGAAACGTGCGCTTGATGAGCGAAATGGCGCTCTGCGTTTCATACAGGCCGAGCTTTGCCCGGTAACCGTCGGGGATCGTTGTTGCCATAGCCGTAACCTCCGCTCGGAATATAATATATTATCCTACTATAGGCCATGCCGGGTCGCCTGTCAAGCGGAAACCCTGTCGCCGGATGGGAAAAAATATGGTATAGTAAGAGAGACGCTGCGCGGACGGCGGCCCGCGCCGAAAGGAGGCATCGGCGTGAACACCACGATTTTTCAATATGCCCTGGAGGTGGAGCGGACGCGTTCCATCTCGCAGGCGGCGGAAAACCTGCTGATCGCCCAGCCGAACCTCAGCAAGGCCATCAAGGAAGCGGAGGAGACGCTCGGTTACACCATCTTCCACCGCACGCCCCGCGGGGCGTTCCCCACGGAGAAGGGCGTGCGCTTTCTCGACGCGGCGCGCACCATCGTGCAGCAGCTCAAGCATATGGAGGAGATTGCAGGCGACGACAGCGGAAAGGTGCAGCGGCTCAGCGTGTCCATGCCGCGCGGCAGCTACCTGTCCAAGGCGCTTGTGCAGTTCGCCGCCGCACTCGACCAGGCCCAGCCGCTCGAGCTGAACATCACCGAGACCGGGTCCATGGCCACCATTGCCAACGTGCATGACGGGACGTTCGGCCTCGGGATCGTGCGCTACCGGCTGGCGCACGAGCAGTATTTTGAGGATTATCTGGCGGAAAAATCGCTCCGCAGCGAACCGATCTGGGAGTTTTCCTATCTGGCGCTGCTTTCCCGGCGGCACCGCCTTGCCGAAAAGCGGCCGCTGGCCGAGGCGGACTTTGCCGACTGCCTTGAAATCGTACACGGCGACGAAGCCGTGCCCTATCTGCCGGCCGGGCGCAGCGCCGCGCCGGAAACCCCCGGGGCGGCGGGGGCGACCCGGCGCCGCCGCATTTTCCTTTATGAGCGCGCCAACCAGTTCGACCTGCTCTGCCATGTCCCCGATTCGTTCATGAAGGTATCGCCCGTGCCGCAGGACATTGCGGAACGATTCGGCCTTGTCCAGCGGCGGTGCGATTTTTCCGACGGCCGCTGCCGCGACGTGCTCATCTACCGCCGCGACCATGCGCTCACCGCGCTCGACCGCCGCTTTATCGACCGGGTGTTCGCCGTCAAGAACGAGGTTTCGCTCTGCGAATACGACTGAGCCGAAAAAAGTTTTGTCCCATCCATATCAAAACCATATGCCCCCATCCCGTTCCGATATGGGAGAGGGCATTTTTCGCGCACGCAGGCGTGCATTGGACCGGGCGATGCGCGCAAAACCGGGCGGCGGCAAATAGAACGGGCGCCGGACGGGCAGAATAGGGGCGCAGGGCGGCCGGACGGAATCAATATGGATATATCAATATTGGTTTATCGATATGCGCATTTTATATTTCCCAGCCGCGGCGATTGGGGGTACAATACTCTCAGAAACAGCGGAACGCGGCAGGCGCCGGCGGGCGACAGGCGGCGGGCGCGGCTGAAAATGCAAGAAACGGAGGATATGAAGATGGCAAGGTTTACGCTTCCGAGGGATCTGTATCATGGCAAGGGTTCGCTTGAGGTGCTCAAGACGTTTACCGGTAAGCGCGCGATGGTCTGCGTCGGCGGCGGCAGCATGAAGAAGTTCGGCTTCCTCGATCGCGCGGTGGCATATCTGAAGGAGGCCGGCATGGAGGTCGCGTTGTACGAGGGCATCGAGGCCGATCCGTCGGTCGAGACGGTCATGAAGGGCGCGGCGGCCATGCAGAAGTTCCAGCCCGACTGGATCATCGCCATGGGCGGCGGCTCGCCGATCGACGCGGCCAAGGCCATGTGGATCAAGTACGAGTATCCGGAGGTCACCTTTGAGGATATGTGCAAGGTGTTCGGCCTGCCGAAGCTGCGCACGAAGGCGCATTTCTGCGCGATTCCGTCCACGTCCGGCACGGCGACCGAGGTGACGGCATTCTCCATCATCACCGACTACACCAAGGGCATCAAATACCCCATCGCGGATTTTGAAATTACGCCGGATGTGGCCATCGTCGATCCGGATCTGGCCGAGACGATGCCCAAAAAGCTTGTGGCGCACACGGGCATGGACGCCATGACGCATGCCATCGAGGCGTATGTGTCCACCGCCAACTGCGACTACACCGACCCGCTGGCGCTCCATGCCATCAAGATGATCCAGAGCGACCTGATCGACTCCTACAATGGAGATATGGCAAAGCGCGACAGTATGCACAACGCCCAGTGCCTCGCGGGCATGGCGTTCTCCAACGCGCTGCTCGGCATCGTACACTCCATGGCGCACAAGACCGGCGCTGCGTTTGCCGACTATGGCGCGCACATTATCCACGGCGCCGCCAACGCCATGTATCTGCCCAAGGTCATCGCTTTCAACGCCAAGGATGAGACGGCCAAAAAGCGTTACGGCGAGATTGCCGATGCGATGGGCCTGGGTGGCGCGAACGATGCGGAGAAGGTGCAGCGCCTCATCGCGTACCTGCGCGGGATGAACGACGAGCTCAACATTCCGCACTGCATCCAGCACTACGGCGCCGACAGCTATCCGACCGAGAACGGGTTCGTGCCGGAGGACGTATTCCTGGCACGCCTGCCGGAGATCGCCAAGAACGCCATCGGCGACGCCTGCACGGGTTCCAACCCGCGCCAGCCGAGCCAGGAGGAGATGGAGAAGCTGCTCAAGTGCTGCTACTACGACACCGAGGTCGATTTCTGATTCGAGCCACGCCGGGACCGCCGCTTTACACGGCGGTCCCGTTTTTTTACCCCGAACCCCCGAAATTTTGAAGGCATGGGAAGCGTTGGGGCCGCTCGCGCGTCAATATAGTAAAGGCAAGCCAAAGAGGAGGCGCCATGAACGTGCAAAATGACAACCAGCCCGCGGACAGGGCCGATCCGGCGGACGTGCGGACCGCCGAAGGCTTTGCCGCCGCCGCCGAGTCGTTGATGCGGTTGCTGTACGCCGTGAGCTATGCGATCCTGCAAAACAGCGACGCCTGTGCGGACGCGGTGCAGAGCGCGCTGCTCAAGGCGTGGGAGAACCGCGGCCGCGTGCGCGAGCCCGCCGCTTTCCCCGGCTATCTGGTTCGCATCGTGCAGAACGAGTGCCGCGACCAGTTGCGGAAGCGGCGCAGGTATGGGCCGCTTCCGCCCGACGCGGCGGTGGCGCCGGACGAGCGGGGAACCCGGATCGATGTGCGCGGCGCGCTGGCCAAGCTGTCGGAACAGGACCGGTCGATCGCCATGCTCTACTATTTCGAGCGGTATCCGGCCGAGCAGATCGCCGGATTGCTGCATCTGCCGCGGGGAACGGTTCACTCCCGGCTCTTCCGAATCAGGGAAAAACTGCGAAAGGAGCTGCATGGATATGAATAGGAGGAACGCTGACCAGGCGTTGGCCGCCTGCCTGTATGAGGCGCGCCTGTCGCCGCCGGCCGCCTTCAAACGAGCGGTGCTGGAGTCCTGCGCCGCCATCCGCGAAGGCCGGGCGGACGCGCTCGCGCAACACGCGTCCGTACGGCGCCGTACCGTGCGGCGTACGCTGCTCGTCGCTGCGGCGCTGCTGCTGCTCTTCGGCGCGATCGTAGCCTGCGTTCCCGCCGCCCGCGCGGAGGTGCTCTCCTGGTTCGGCATTACCGAACCGGAGGAATACCTCGCCACGGACCCGGAAGCGCGCGAACCGAACGCCGCCATGGACGCGATGATCGCTGCGCCGCACCCCTCCGGCCCCGCCGTTGCCGTGACGGAGACGGGCGGGATAGAATCCCTTTCCGCCCTGCTGGCGGCACGGCTTGCGGACGATGGCGTCGCCTTTGGCGAAACGCTGTATGACGGCAATACGTTGTATGTCGCGCTGACGCTGCAAAACGGGTTCGGCATCTGGCTGCTCGAGCAGTATTGCGGGGGCACCGTCACGCGCATACCCATCCCGCCGGAACAGCTCGAAGGCTTTTTCCAGCCGGAGGTGCCGGAGGAATACCTGCGCGGCGAAGAGGTCTATGTTTCGCCGGTCGTGGGCTGGCTCTACATCACCTTCCCGGATGGCACGGAAGTCGGCGGGCAACTGTACCCGCTCGACTGGTCCGCCTTTCCCCGGTCGGGCGATCCGCAGGACAGAGACGCCGTAAACGCCGCGTTTCTCGAAGCAAACGACGTGGTCGCCTGCCTGGAGGTACCGCTGCGATTCGATCCGGCGCGCTATGCCGATGAAAACGGGTTTGTCGCCGCCCAGGCGTCGCTCGACCTGACCGTCGAGCTGACCTCGCCCTCGACCGACCCGCCCGCGCTCCTGCTCCGGGCGGACCTCGGCACCGTGCAGGTAAACGCAACCGGCTATCGGGACGTCTCGGTGCAGAGCGCCTCGCCGGACGAATGTCGCTGGAGCGGTACGGCCCTGCTGACCGAAATCGACGACTCGCAAAAGATCTTGCAGGACGACGGCTCCTACGCCGGCGACGTCGTCTACACGCAGCGCGAGCTTGATCTCGACGGCCTGCGCATGTACGATGCGCGCGTGCAGCTCTCGCCCACCGGCAACCTCGGCGCGGAGGTCGCCCTCGAGTTCCCCGCCGACTGGACCGAGGCGCAGGCGCAGCTGTTCGCCCGGCGGCTGGATTTTCGGGTGTTCCTCAACGGCGCCGGGCCCGTGGACGGACGACCGGAGCAGGCCCGGGAGTTGGGGTATCGCCTCTATAACTTCCATCTGGACTTTGATCCGGACGACTATCACAAGGCCGTGTTCCGCATCGGCACCATCGTCGTCAACCACCACCATCTCGGGCTTTCCGACGACGCCGACCTGTTTGCCGCCATCGAATCGGTCACGCTCGTGCCCACGCTGTACACCGTCGAAACCCTGCGCCCGTTCGTCGAGGTTGAGCTGCCGGAATGGGACGATTTCCTTGACCGGCCCGTCTATGAACGCCAGTACTCCGGCGAACCGATCGTGCTTGAGCCCGATGTGCCGACGTGCGTCGACACCGGCCAATATGCGGCGAACAGCAGGACGGTCGTGCTCTCGCAATATGCGATCACGCTTCCGTTCGGGGTGAAGTAGCGCCGGCGCACGCCTGACGCGCGACAGTGGCGCAGTCGTTGTTCCGGGGGGTGTCGGGTTATTGGGGAGGGCGGCCGTTCTTTCTTTTCTTTCGGAAAAAGAAAAGAAAGAATCAAAGAAAAGAAACCTTAACGGAAAAGGAAATAGGAGCGGGCCTATGCACCCGCTTCCTTATTATCCGTTGACTTTCTTTTGGTCCTTTTCTTTCCAGAAAGAAAAGGACGGAGGGCGGCCGTTCTTTCTTTTCTTTCGGAA
>OGQA01000095.1_pt1 | contig 50617 bp, 44 predicted proteins | sample 1553011 | NCBI WGS metagenome assembly OGQA01 (sample SAMEA2580256, study PRJEB22360) | human gut metagenome | biome: human gut; feature: human-associated habitat; material: faeces | place: Denmark | collected 2008/2010 | reverse complement strand
CGGGGCTGGCGGGGGTTATAGGAAACGACCTCTCTCGAGATCAATATCCGGTCTTCGGCAGCGGCGTGGTATTGAAGCGACGGACGGTAGTGACCCAGGTGGTCTTTGCCGTCTGCCACTCATTGAGATACTGGCCACCAACATCGGCACGATTGATGATTTGGTAGCCATTGCTCACGGTACCAAGCACCTGCACACGCATGGTAGGCTTCACAACGGAAGAGAAGCCGCTGGGCACCGTGCCAAACTCGAAGCGGACATCGGTAACATACTCGCCCTGCGCGAGCCGCAGCGTAGCGGCATTCAGGCTCAGGGAATAGTTGTTGGAGGTCAGCAGGTTACTGGCCAAAGTCCGGTAGTCATTGAGATTGGTCTTAAAGGTGACCTTATAGTACAGGCGCGCATTGTAGGTACCCGTGCTGATGCTGAGCGCACGCGTCGCATCCGTAGGAATGCGATCATGCCAGAAGAAGTGGTTGAGCGCGACATTGGAGGTATTGGCAATACCGGAGAAGTCATAGCTCATGGTCTGACCGGACTGCACTTCATAGTTGCCGCTCTTCTTGATGGTCACGCCGAGATTGGCGGACTTGTTGTAGGCGGAGAGCTTGATGATCTGGTTTGGATACTCGATCTCGGCCTCCATCTTCTCACTGCTGAGCTGATAGTACTTGGGTGCGGACACCTCCGTAACAAAGTAGCGGCCCAGAGGCAGAGGATCGGAAGCGGCGACGCCGCGTGCATCGGTCACAATATAGCCCACGACCTTACCGGAACGGGCCTGCGTGATCTCAAACACCGCGCCTTCCAGAGCAGAGCCGGCGCGCTGGCCAGTGACGAGGTTATCGTCAGCACTATACTTGCGGACCTGGATCTGACCGGTTACAGCGCTGTTCTCCCATTCGATCTGCGCGCACTTACCCGCCTCAACATAGACGGTTTTGTACTGCTCATCGCGGATGTAGCCCTCGGCCGCCTCCAGTTCACGGATATAGTACTTGCCGGGAGTCAGCTCGTCATCAATGTAGATGTAGCCATCCTGATCCGTCGCATACTCGCCAATGGGATTCTTGCCTGCATCGTACAGGACGAACTTGACACCATAGATACCCTCGCCGGTAGCCGCATCGACCTTATGGATCATAATCGACGCCATGCGCTGATTGGTGATCTCCACCGCGGTGGTCTCACCGTCCTTGACGCAGACATTGACGGGCGTGGCATCCAGCTCGTAGCCCTCGGCTGCCTTCAGCTCGGTGATGGTATACCATCCATTCTCCGCATTGGGGATGCTGATGACACCGTTGCGATCAGTCGTGTAGGTGCCAAGGATCTCGCCGTTGATCTTCCGAACCTCGAATTTGACACCCTTGATGCGTGCGCCGGTATCCTCATCAGATTTGATGATCTGGAGACCACCAGCAGGTCTGTTATAGAAGGTCAGCGTCTGAAGATCATCGGGATCGATTACGACGGTCTGGGATCTGGTCTCTTCATCGATCACATAGCCGGAGATGGTCTTCGTCTCTGTGACGACCAGCGTGCCAACGATGCCGCTGATCAAGATCTCACCGTTTTCGTCCGTCCGATAGATCCCGTTGGAAGACAGCTTGCCACCTTCATCAGGCACATAGCTGCCATCGGCGTAAGCCACACGGAACTCAACGCCTGCCAGAGGCTTGCGAGTAACACTGTCCAGTTTCACAATGCGCAGGCCGCCGAGAGGCTGATTGCGGAACTCCACCGTCACGACCTCGTGGGAGCGCACTTTGACGGTCTGTGGCGTGTCGTCCAGGACATAGCCGGATTTTGCACGCACTTCCTTGATGACCAGTGTAGTGTTGGGATCAAGGCCATCGATCAGAATGGTGCCGACGCTATCGGTTACATACTTACCGTTTCTGTTGCCCACGACGGTGCCGTTGGACTCTGTGACCATGAATTCCACATCGGACAGAGGCTCGCGGGTAATTGCATCAATCTTTTTAATCAGGACACTACCCTTGGCCTCATTCCCGAAGGTGACGGTGATGACATCCTGTTCGTTGCCACTCAAATATACCGTCTGAATATCGTTTTCGCTCAGCACATAGCCGTCTGGTGCGGAGATCTCCTCAATGACATAGGTGCCAGCCTTCAGACCTGTGAGGATGAAAGTGCCGTTGGAAGAAGTCTGACGCTCAGCGATGACTGTGCCTCCAGTACCGGAGGTGCCGCCAAGGAACCGCACGCGGAACCATGCACCCTGAAGAGGATCACCGGTGCTGGAGTCTACCTTCTTGACGATGATGGCGCTCAGGGGGGTGTTCTCAAAAGTGACGACCTTGCCGCGCCCCGCTTCCACATAGACCTGCTGGGAAGTGGGATCTTTGATGGAATAGCCCGCAGCAGGCTCCAGCTCGGTGATGGTGTACCAGCCGTCATCCAGCTTATCGATGAAGAACTGACCGTTCTCATCCGAGTAGTAGGTACCAAGATCACGAATCTCACCGGTAGAGGTCTTATCGGAACGGAAAGTAACATTGAACTTCGCACCCTTAATGGGATCGCCGGTAATGCTGTCGATCTTATTGACTGTCAGGGTGGGCTTGGGATAGTTCTGGAACTGGACGGTGCCAGTCCTGTTGGGAAACAGCGTGATCATCTGATGTGCTTCGTTGAGCAGATAGCCATCGGGTACTGACTGCTCCCAGATCTCATAGACACCGGGCATCAGCTTTTCCAGATAGCAGCGGCCATTCTCGTCAGAGGTCACGGTGGTCAGTGTGGAAGAATCCACACGCTTGACGGTAAAGGTCACACCGGCGACAGGCTTTCCAGTAATGGCATCAGTTTTTAGGATCTCCAAATTGGGCATCCGATCATTGGAAACGACCAGTTCGCTGTTCTGACCGGGGAACAGCTCCACATGATACTCACGGGAGTCCTTCACATATCCTTCCGGAGCATCCATCTCCACCACGGAGTAAATGCCGGGTTCCAGATCGGAGATGTTGATTTCGCCCTTGGTGTCAGTTACGCGATCCAGGTAATGCGAGCCGTCCTCAATCCGCGCAATTCTGAAGGTCGCACCAGCGAGGCCGAGGCCGCTGTAGCTATCCAGCTTCACCAGACGGAAGCTGGGCTTCTGGGTGTTGGTGAACACGAACTGGGCATTTTCGTTACCGTTAATCTGGATGACACGAGTGGCGACATCAATCAGGTAGCCATCCGGCGCGGCCTGCTCCGTCACCTTGTAGGCACCAGGCTCCAGATCGGTCAGGTCGATCTCGCCATTTGCGTCGGTGGTGTACTCCTTGGAGAAGGTGCCACCGACAAGCTCAATACGGAACCGTGCGTTGGGCAGAGGCTCCAAGGTGGTGCTGTCCAGCTTTACAAGATGGATACCCGGCTTCTGATCATTGAAGAAGATCAACTCCAGAATGCCATCGGAGCCTTCCAGCTCAATCTGCTGAGGTGTGGAATTGATGATGTGAGAGGAGTCGGTAGCGACTTCCTTTACAAGGTAGGTGCCGGGTTCCAGATCGGTTAACAGGATCTCGCCGAATTCATCAGTCTGGAAGGTGCCCAGAGACTGTGCATCTTTGGAAATTTCAAAGGAGATATTGGGCAGAGCCTCGTGAGTCTTAGAGTCATACTTGATCACACGCAGGCCGGGTTTCTCCTCGTTCACGATAGGAATTTCCACAGTGTCGCCGGAGATGACGGTTGCAGTATAGACTTCATCGGATTTGATATAGCCGGCAGGCGCTGCGATCTCCTGGATGCGATAAGCGCCAGGCTTGATCTCGGTGAAAACAGCAGTACCGGCATAATTGGTTTCTCCGGTATATACGGCACCGGACTCAATGTGCTCGATTCGAATCGCGGCACCGGGCAGCTGCATACCGGAGTCGGAGTACTTCTTCACCATTAGGTTGCCATACGGAGCATTTTCAAAAGTCACCGTAGCCTGCTTGCCGTACTCAACTTTGACATTCTGGGCGGGTTCCTCGCTAAGCAGGTAGCCATTAGGGGCTTCGCGCTCATAGACTGTGTAGTTGCCGGCCAGAGTAAGAGGAATAACGATTTGGCCCTTGGAGTTGGTGGCAAAGGTTCCGACCGATGCGCCTTCGGGATCAACCACTTCAAACATCGCGCCCTTCAGGGGGATGGTCGTGCCTTCCTCGTACTTGAGGATTTTCATGCTGGTCTCGGTGGGTTCCTCTTCAGGGGTGTCGGTGTAGTTGCTGTATGCCGTCAGAGCCAGAGGTGTGGTCGGATCGGTATCGCACATGTAATTTTGCAGGTTGCCATACTTGTCCTTCTCGGCGCACACAGCGTAGTAGATGGCGTACTTATAGACATTGGTACGAAAGCTCAGTTGGACGCTGCCGCTCTGTCCATCGACTGCGCTGGCAGGATACAGGACCTTGAACTGTCCGGCATATCCCTTTCCGGTGGCCTTGGTGGTGATGACATCAATTTCCTTGTTGTCCATATCAACGATCTTCGTGCCGGCAGGAACCGCAGAGGGATCGCTAAAGGCAACATTTACAGCGTAGTTGCACACCCAGGTTTCAGAAGTGACCGTGAAGATCTGCTGGAGATATTCCTGACCATTGATGGTTGCAGGATAGGCGGTCTCCTGGTCGGCTTCCACCGTGACATTAGGAGAAAGGACAGTGCTCCATACGGTGCCGCGACGGTAGATATCCTTCACGGCTGCCAGCATCTTATTGGCACGCTCCAGCTCCACTCCGGTCAGATTGGGGTTGACCTTCATGTTGTTGATGTCCCAGTTGGGCAGCAAGTACGCCCAGAGCGCCATTTTGGTCGCATAGTATGCCTGATACTTATTCTCCAGCTTGAGTTCGCTCAGACTGCGATGGGGATAGCCATTTGCAATGATGCCAATGACTTTGGGATCACTGCCGATTTCGTTGGCGAGGTACTTGATGCTCTCACCGGGAGCAACAGTCTGAGGTACACCCTTGATATTGGGGTTGACGCAGTACGCAGGGATTTCTTTCGTCTGACCGTTGCGATCCACATAGTTGTAGTAGGTATAGATCAGCTCACGCACTCTGCCGTTGATCGACAGGTAACTGAGCTTCTGCTCGCCGTTGTAGATGTTGACTTCTCCAAGCGCCTCTTCGACAGAACCGGCTGCCAGAGCTGTGCCTGGAAACATACCAAGCATCATGACAACTGCGAGAAGCATCGAAACAACTCGTTTTTTCATTTTGATTGACCTCCGTGCTTATTATCGTGAATGCATAAAGCATTCTTGGGGTGGATCGGTATGGAAAAAGGCAGTGTGCGTATTTCAGCACACTGCCTCCGCAGGGAACAATATTCAGTTTTCATTTTACGGAGATGTAATATTCCGTGTACTGGAAGGCTCCGTCACAATAGACATCCCATGCCTCAAAGGCGTACTCGCCGGGAGGGCAGGAATTGAAAAGTTCGACGATCTGGTCGGAACGCCAGGGCCAGAAGCTGTTGGCTGCCACGCTTTCGGGAATAGACAGCTTCACGGTCACAAGAGGGCTGCCATCCGCTCTGGTTACGGGCTTTCCGTTCTGCCAGGTCTGCGGATTGTCGCCGATGGCGTTATAGAGGGTGTACTGCATGCGACGGGTCTCAAAGAGGTTGCGCACGAACATGTACTCCTTACCACCGGAAGTGAAGTGGTTCGCCTCGGGTTCGGGCAGAGTCGGCTGATCCAGCAGGCTCCAGTCACAGGTGGGGTCCGGCAGGGTGTCAGTTTCCTGCATAGCGAACATACTGTTCTGGTACTTGCTCACATCGGTGATCTCATACACATAGCCGTCGCTGCAGGGGATCTTGTCGCCCGCCTTGGGCTCGGGCATGACATCCGCCTGTGTGTAGTCAGCTTTCTTAGCTCCCACTGCCACGCTCTGCGTCTTCGCGGGAGCTGTGCCGGTATACGGCTTATCGCTCTCAATCTGGACACAGCCGTTGGTGCTGTCCCAATGAACATTGAAACCAACCGCCTTGCCGATATCGCGGAGCATCACATAGTTGTTGCCGTTGATAGCGTATGCGGTCATCTTCACTTCCTGACCATCGACAAAGAACCGATGGCTGCTCAGCTCAGCAACGACGCCGGCCGCATAGGCCACGGAGCCGCCAAAGAGCATGGTGCCGACCAGAAGACCGGCGATAAAGGATCCGATTCTCTTCATTTTCTTTCACCTCATCAAGTGTATTCCAGCCACTCTCTGCGGGGGAAAGGCGTAGGGATGAATTACTGATTGCAGTAGGCCTGGAGGCCACGCAGGAAGATGTCTTCCTTGGTTGCCCGCCTGTTCTTAACCAGATCTCTCATCTGGTCATAGGACTCGCGAGGCAGGCGCAGCCGAATGGCTACGCTGGACTCGGTGGGGATGGGCTTGGTACGACTCTCACGATTGCGGGGCTTATTGGTTTTCATAGTGTTCCTCCAGTTCATTTATCGAATCTCTACTGCCTGCACGCACAGACGCAGAGAGGGCTGGTTAGCGATACAAGTGATCAAGGTAATTCGGTTATCTCCCATCTCATTCAGGTACGAATAGTCGGTATAGGAGATGGACCCGACAAAAGTCACTTGGTAGGTCTTGGTGCCGATCGCGGTCTTGTACTCCACGATGTCACCGATCTTCACATTCTTCAGCTTAGCAAAATAGGCATGGCTGCCACGATTGTGGCCGAACAGACCAATGTTGCCGGTATAGATGCCAGACGAGGTATAGTGACCAGCTCCTTTGGACATTGAGCTGTCAGTAGCGCCTTCATACACCTTGCAGCTCAGGCTGACACGGTCGATCGAGACTTTGCCGATGCTGCCATCTTTCTGTTTCAGATCAGTAATGGTGACAGAGGGCTGATACGGAACTTCGATTAGGCTGCCACCAGAGATGATGCTGGAATTGCTGAAATCGGACTCCGGATATACAGTCGTTGCGGATCCACCGCTCAGGCCATACTGGATACCGCTGCTCAGATAGGGGTTATTGAGCGAGGTCTCCAGGAACTCCTGGCTTAGGCCGTACTGGATTTCTGGAATATCGTAGTCGATCTGGTTGCGGGCACCGTAGTTGTAGCCGGCATCATACAGATCCTCGTAGTTGGTGCTGCCGTAGTAGACGGGATTGGCCGAGGTTTCGAACGAGTAGTCTGCGGCACTGGCAGAGCTCGCCATGCCGAGGGCCATAGTCAACATGCAGCACAGGGTCAAAATGCGTTTGAGTTTCATACGGGTTCCTCCTCAGTATCGGGTTCACCTTCCTGAGTGCCGATATCGACCTTGAACCAGTACTGGCCATTGACCGTGCCAACAGTATGCTCGACTGTGTTGTCATAGCAGTGGATGGCGATGGTCTGGCCGAACAGCTTCTTTGCGACTGCCTGATCCACTTCGACTGCGATCATACCTTCCGGAATATCCTTCAGGCGATCGATACGAAGTTCGGGGTCTTTGGTCTTCAGACGCAGTCGGCCGCACTTTTCATACTCGTTGCCTTTGCCCGTCGCTTTGTAAACTGTAGTATTCTTACGAAGCAGAAGGCCGAGCAACAACAAAGTGGCCAAAAGAATGGTTCCGCCGATAACGGGGATCACCACGATCGAGCCATTGAAAGTGGGTTCCTCTTCCACAGGAACGATCTCGGTGCCCAGGTAGGTTACGGTATAAAGGATGCTGGAGATGCCGGAAGAGACGACGGTGCCTTTGTACTCAGCGGTCGTAATGTATCCGGTTGCGACAGTGGAGCTGGCAGTGCCGGAATAAGTAGCGACTGCGGAATAGGTGGCGGGAACGAGTTCATCGCCTACCAGCGCCGTACGCTCCACGCTCCAGGTCACATTGGACAGGCTCAGGGTTCTGCCATTCTTCTCTACAGTCTTATCGATGTAAGAAGAATCATTTCGATCGAGGCCGGTGTAGTTCTTGGTTGCGGTGACAGTGTAGGAGCTGCTCTTGTAGCCGGCTGCCTCCGTCTTGATCGTGCTGTGGTCCAGAGACAGAGTGCCGGAAGAAATGCCGTCGTCGAACTCGATCGTGGGCTTCAGCTCTGCGAGGATATCTTCAAGGTTCTTACTGGCAGTTGTGACAGTGACGACCTCGGTGTGCAGATTCTCTTCCTGGAAGTGCTGCTCTTCTTTGATGATGTCACTCATGGAGTACAGGAAGCCATCATGCTCGAAGTCCTCTTCATAGAGATCTGCAGGGTCCTGGTCGGGCAGGAGCGTATAGGTCTTGATCGCGAGCTGCTGCCCGTTGAGATTCTGATAGGTCACATCGTCCGGAATGTACGATGCTGCACTTGCTCCCACCGTCATGGACATGGCAACGACGAGAACAAGCACCAAGGAAGTGATTTTTTCCTTCATGGATCTTGATCCTTTCTGTTCGTGGGTGTCATGCGACCGGGTTAGTCGGATGATCACCGGTAGTAAGGCGGCCTTTGCCGCGCTTGTATTCGCTGATGCATTCTTTCAGCATGGCAAGGAGGTCTTCGTAGGTCAGATTCATCGAAAGCCAGAGGCATTGCCGGTACATGTAGATCATGCTGTCATCTGCCAGAAAGACGGAGTGCCAACCTGTGACCGAGTCCAGATTCAGTTCGTTCGCAACGCCATACATCTGATCGGCATTGATGTCAGCGAACAGGATCTTGTCAGCGACAATGATGGACATGATGGGATAGCTTCGAATCATGGAGACAAGGACGACGCAGTCGATCTCGTCGTCCTTGTGGATGGCGACATAGGTGTCACCATGCTGCTCCACAATGTTGAGGCAGGACCGGATGACCTCCCTGCAGTGAGCGTCAAGAGCATCTCGGCTGCTGGGAGTGTATTTCATAAGGTTACCTCAATCTGGTATGGCGTTTGATGATTCTGGTGATGAAGCCCAGCGCGATGCCGTTTTCCTCATCGACTCCGGTGACACGGAAGCTGACCGTATCCAGTCTGCTGGGCATGTCGATGGAACGATAGAGCTTAGTCTTGGCATTGACGCCCACCTGAAGGCGGACGAAGAACACGCGGTCTTTCACGCCGGTAACGACACCGAAATAGTTGGAGTTGTGAGTGATCTTCTCCAGGGCTGCCCGATCGGGATTCTCAGATGCCTCTTTGATGGAGAGGTTGACCGAATAGACATCCCGCTCCTCGTTGTAAGAAACATCCATGACCCTGGCAACGACCAGGTCGCCGGTGGAGTGCAGATCCGCAATGTCAGAGAACCATTCCCAGGAGACATTGCGGGCATAGATCTCAGTATCCACACCGCAAGCTTCCACCGTCATGGTGTTGTTGCCGACACCCAGAACACGGCACGCCATCAGGATACCGGGCTTTACACGGCCGGTGGCATAGTACCGCTTCTGACGCTGCAGCATGGCCGCCTTACGGGAACCAACTGCCGCACGATTGCGGATATCCACGGCCGCTGGGATGAAGTCTATGGTCGCACCCAGCATACGCCCGATCTGGATTCTGACAGATCGAGGAATGGGATCCTCTTCAGGCCATTCCGTCAACACCATCTCACGAATGGGGATCAGGATGCGGAGGCCTTCAAAATCAACCGGGCAAACAGGAAGACCATTCTCGGTCTGAATAATGCCGCTGCTGACGATGCCGGTCAGGATCTGCTGCCTGCGCGCTGCGCCGGCAAGATAGCCCCACTTGGCGTCTTCGCTATCCTCACGGGTAACGCCACGCTCCAGATCATTGAGTTCAAGCAGGTCATCACTGCCTTGACGCCGGGGCGCCTGAGGCGGCACAGGTTCAGAAACAACCGGTTCCTGAACGACCTCTTCAACAGCTTCAGTTACTTTCTTCTTAGGCATTTCTTCTGCTCCTTTCCTAGAAGATGTCATCCGCATTCACAACCTCGCGCTCAGTGTTACGGGCTGGCTTCGCAGGTGGTTTCTTCTGCCGATTGCCGCTGCCCTTTTCCACAGGGGTGGCCATGGATGAGGATGGTGAAGGGCCGGTTGCAGATACAGAAGAAGCCTGGCTGGTCTTCCAGTCAGGCTCATGCAGGATCGCTTTGCGGCTCTTCAGCTTTTTATAGTCCGGATGCAGGGAGTAGTCATAGCGCTTGGCTCGCATGACTTTCTGACCTCGAATGAAGATCAGAACTTGATCCGGGGGTAAACGCAGGACCTCATCAGGGGTAAGCAGTTGACGCCGGCCAAGTGAGTTGGTCTTGCGGAATCTTGGTGTGTAGTTGGTGATGTGCATGGTATTGAGTTCTCGCATTGTACCCTCCACTTCAACGGAAGCGGTACCAATGCGATCACTGAAGTACTCCGCCGTAAGCATATCGGTACAACCCAAAAACACCGTGGAGTCACAGGCACCGAGGATCTCCTGCCATTGGTCATCAGGGTATCGGTTGCGCATCTGACCTACATTTTGGAAGAAGACGGCTACCGAGCATCCGCGTGACCGGATGGTAGAGCACTTTTTGGTGAAGTCAGGGATCAGGCAGCAGTTCGGAAATTCATCTAGCACGAACTTGACCTTAGTGCTCAGCATACCGCCTTCGCAGTATCCATCTGCATAGCGAATCAGGCGGATAAATAGAAAGCTGAAGAATAGAGAGCTGAGAAAATCAAAGGTGCTGTCCTGATCGGACACAATGCAGAAGTAGGCACACTTTTGCTTTCCCGGAAGTTCCAGATCGATCTCGTTATAGGAAGTGATGTTCCGCACCTGCTGCGCCTGCAGTACGGCCAGCTTGCTGCCTAGGCCAATGATGACACTGGTTCGAACCGTATCGCTGGACTGCTTGAAGATGGCGTAAGGTGCGGCTGCAGGGGATGGCGGAAGAAGCTCGCCGGTGTATTGGTTCACATGCTCATGGCTGATACTGGCCATGATGTCGGACAGGCCCTTCTCCGTCTGTGTATAGAGCAGATCGTAGACTGTAGCCAGGTTGCGTTGCTCCGGGGGCATTTCCAACGCCACATACAGTACCAGCGCTTTTAGCAGGTTGAGCTCAGCGTTGTACCAGAACGCGTCTTTCGAGTCTCCGCTGGTGTTTTGCAGTACGATGTCGGCGAAGGTCTGAGCCATCAGCTCGCTGGAACCAACTTCATTGAGGCTGTTCCACGAATCACTATGATCCATTTCAATTAGGTTGAAGACCTTAACTGTGTATCCATTGTCTCGAAGGTATTCGCTCATGGATTCATACAGTTCAGATTTTGGATCGGTAAGGATCAGGCTCTCACCACGCTTCACCGCTTGGAGGACCAGATTTCGGGATATGGATCTGGATTTGCCTGTGCCCGACGAGCCACATACGGCGAGGTTGGAATTGAGGCGTGTGTTTTTGGGGAGTGTGAGGATTTGACCATCAGGTAACATGCCAAGGATGTCCTGCTCGGTCTTCTTCGCACTTGTCACATCAAAGCAGGCGCTTGCCTCCTTCGGTGACATGAAGCTCGCTGTGCCGTAGCTACCAGAGCTTGAGACAGTGAGATTCCGATCGGAATCGGTGACTCCGTTTTGGCCCCATCCGATCCGGAGTCCAAAAATGCAGATGAGTACAATTCCCACCACTACCACACCGATGGCAATCAGGCCTTCTGGAAAGTGGAATATGGATCGAAAGACATCTGCAAGCTCCAGGGATGGGAGACCTGGGGAAACGCTATAGTCACTGCCGGCTGCCTTCCATGCGTTGATGTTGATCATGAACTGGGCGATAATGCCGGCAATATACAACACGCATGGGATCAGGACAGCAAGGCTAAGGGTTATTTTCAGTTTTCTTCTTTCCATGGTTATTCATGCTTTCTACTGGACGCACTTCGATGGCCGGCCCGACAATTCCCTGAACCGTTTGAGTCTGGTAGTCGAAGCAGAGCATAATGGGGCTTCCACGGAATCCTTCTGGGATCGGACGGATATCCGATAGTTTCAGGAGATCACATTGATAATTCAGAATGACCGGTTTGTCGTGCTGGACATCGATGGCGTCATACTCACGGTTGGGAGTTCGTGGGGGGTGGTAAGGTGCAAGGATGGCCTGGTTCAGTTCCAGCGCCATGTCCGGATTGAGGATGATTTTCATTAGAGAATCACCATCGGGGTTGTTGGTTAGGAAGAGACACTGGGCGAAGAATGTGGAAACTACAAAGTACTTGTTGCCAAATGGTTTTGCACTGTGGCATAGGCGCTGCGCCACGCTCATAGTAGAGCCGATCACGACCTGATGGATCGTGGTGACGCCAAAGCCTCTAGCCAGAAGTAAGCTCTTCACAGCTGCTGCGTAGTTCTCCTCACTGTTCTTCATCCAGTACATCCGTGTGCTGCCGGTGAAGTAGAGGAAATAACAATGCTTCCCCTTGACCACAATACCAATCGTGCGGGAACTCTTGGAAACGGATTCCGGTGAGTACTCCTCGATGGCGACTCGCAGTTCGTGGGACGCATAGTAGTAACACTGGGTTGGATCTGGGGTGATTGTGTTTGAGGTGCGCTTTGCCGGGGACATCAGGGATGGCTTTTGTGAGATCAAAATCTCTGCATCGGCCGCATGGGCCATGACCGTGCCCACGGCGATAGCGTGAAGTCTCAGGATTTTATCGACTTTTGATGGGTACACGCGCTCGGAACAATTGATTCGAGAATAGATCATGGCCACTGCCTCAGGATCACTCTGCGCCACATAATCAAATCCCTTCTGCGTCAAGCTCAGAGACCGGATTACATGCCGCTTATGTTTCCTGCGGTAGCACTTCACATAGCCCTCTCGAATCGCCCGATACATCACTCTGCGATTCCACTCAGCACCACCACCGATGCGAACCGCCAACTGCGTCGGAAACTCAATACAGTACCCAACAAACCACAGCAGTTCAAGCAACCGATCGTTCTTGCAAGTAATCATAGGCACTCCAATCTTGAAAACAGTAAGGCTGCCGACAGGCTGCCCGAGGCTGCGGCATGCATTGCCGAAGTTGCGCAGAAACTGACCAAGCAAAAAACACCCAGCCAGAACACCTCACTCAAATCACTACCTATTTCTGCAGCCCCTGGGTGAGGACAGTCCGAAGGCTCAAAATCACTACCTATTTCTGCCTCTCATTCAAAGCAGGAATTGGTAGTTGATTTTATGTGGTTTTTAGCCCATGTAGAGAGGGTCTCGGGTCGCATCAGATAGAACTCTGTGCAGTCTCGATCAGACACCTTTGTGGCCTGAAGCACCGTACACAACAGCCCGCTGTCGTTGGTCAGTAGCATAGACTCGATCACATCCAGATATCTCTTGGTTTCGATGTTATCGTAGTCTCGAATGCGCCGCTTACCGAGTGCCTCATCGTAGTTATGGACAATGCAGATAGCACAGCTTCCGAACCGTTCCATCGGATTTTCCTTGAGGAAGTCGAGGAGTGCATAGCGCAGAGGGCGTGTCAGAAACGCCTGATTATCCCTCTGGTTTCGCTTCGGTAGGATTGCAGGCACTGTGATTTTGAGCCAGTCATGGGTCTCATCGATCCGAATTCCAAGCAGATCAGCCACCTCACCGTAGAAGTGTGCGGTATCATCACGGACCGTTCGAGCCGTGAGATTTCGCAGGGAGACCGTGGAAACTTCAGCGTTACGAACCAGGCTGAACAGCTTCTGCTGGGGGTTGAACTGATCCATGCGCTCCAGATTATTGGCTATCTGGAAGAGTTCATGGCTGATGCCGTCATAATCTGAAGCGACCTGGCGCATAACAAGGATATATTTGGGGTTTTCCATCGTGTAACCTCACATCTTATAGATTTGCTCAACACCATTCGGGCCGACTAAGATGCCATAATCGTTGACCAGTCTGGGCTCTACCTCATCCAGAGTGCTCAGATCATCAACAACGATCAGGCGGACTGTCGCTTCCGCAACCACGGTGCGAGCTGCGTTGATTGCAGGGATATTCTGCTTACTGCCAGGGATCAGGTCATAATCCTTGGCCGCAGAAGAGAACGATAAAATAGCCGGAGGGTCGCTTGCGCAGAAGTCCAGCACATTGTCTCGCATTTTGATGAATGCCCAGAATACCATGACAGATTCAAGGGTCTTTCCGTGGTCCAGCGAGTACCTACTTGTGGCAAGGAATTGGCCGTCCGGCGAAAAGTAGGCCAGACCCTCTCGCCGGAGTCGTGCGAGGATCTGGCCATAGGAACGATTGCTCAAATGATTGAAGAGCAACCGCATTTGTCGCTGTTCAACGACCCCGAAGATGGTCAGCAGCCGAATGATAAAGGCCACTTCTCGATCTCGGGCAGCATATGCAAACTTCATTTTGCTCTCCTTTGTGTAGACTTAGGAAACCGCATAGTGTAAAAGATCTTTGCTGTTACGCATAGTGTAGAGCTAATGTAAACGACATTCGTGGTGTGTTTTCATAAGTCAGCATTATGCGCATTTTGAGCCATCTTTTCCTGGAGGATTTGATTGAGCTCCATGCGGTCTGTAGTGATCAACTGCTTCTCCAGAGGGGAAGCTTTGAAGGAAACAGTGATGTGGTTGGAGTTTGTTGAGATTAGGCCCTGGCCGCGCTCAAAACGGGTAATCGACATGATCTCAGCATCCGACAGGTGGAGGATGCTCTGCACTCTTCGGGCTTCATCCTCCTCCAGATTCAAAATGATCTTCGTCTTGGCAACATTCAGGATGCCTTTGCCAAATCGGCTCCTGTCAAGGTCGCCGATATCCTGCGTAGCTGCAACAGCTGCGCCGCCATAGCCACGGATGATTTTGAAGATTTCTTGGACCCATTCTCCGGCCAGCGCCTTTGCGTTATTCGGGTTACTGGTATCGTCGTCTCCGATCAGCTCCCACGCCTCATCAATGAAGATGGCTTTCTCCTTGGTGCGATCCTCCTTTGCCTTATCCCAAACATAGTCCAGAGCAACGAACATGCCCACAGGGAGCAGCTCGCCTGTAAGTTCAGAGATGTCCAGTACTGTATAGAGGTTATCGAGTTGGACATTGGTGTGTTGGTTGAAGGTCTTCGCAGAGCCGTTGACAAGACGATTGAGAATGTTGCCCATGCGCTTCGTTTCCGGAGACTCCATAAGGATCTCATAGACATCTCCCAGCAGGGGCATCTCGCGATACCGATCCGGGTGGTCTGGGTCGATCAGCGACTCGTTGTTGTGAGTGATTCCTTTTTTTGCATAGGTTCGAATCAGAGCCTCATCCAGAAGCTGACGCTCTTCATGGTTGATATCGGGGATCAACAGAGAGAAGAAGATGTGCAGCTGTTGGATCTTTTTTGCCAGAATGGAGTTCTCATTGACAACGCCATCTATCAGCTGATTGGCGCTCAAGTCTTGCTTACGGATCTCACAGACATTGATGCACTGCTTGGAGGCAGGGCTTATGGAGATAAACTCACCTCCGATATTGTTGCATGCGCGCAGGAACTCATGTCCCTTCAGAGGAGCGATAATGAATACCTGCGTGCTTTTACGCCTCATGCGCAAAGCGATCAGCTGGAGCGTGAAGGTCTTACCTGCGCCGCTTGTTCCAAGAAGTACCATATTGGCGTTTTTGTAAACCCGGCTATTGAAGATATCCACGATGACCAGGCTGTTGTTATGCTGATTAACACCGAGCAAGATGCCATTCTCGTCACTCATCTCAAACGAGGTGAAGGGATAGCAACTGGCCGCAGAGGATGTCAGCATATTGCGCTTGCTGGCCTCGAACAACTTCTTATCCAGCTTACAGAACGGAAGGATCGAGAGAAGCGCCTGTTCCTGCCTGAAGCGGCAGATACGAATGTCCATATCCTGTGAGATCATAAGGCGACGCACTTCAGAGATGCGCCACTCCAGGTTCTCCAGAGTATCTGCAGTAACCGTGACCAGGGTGTTGCAGTAGTAGAAGTCCTCGTAGTTCGCAAGACCCTCCTTCAGGAAGTATCCGGATCGAATGGCACTTTCGAAATCATCGAAGTCCGTATTCGTGTCCGATGTATCCTTGAGTCGGCTGCGGTTAATTCGGATCTGCTGACCCAGCTTAGTCTGGATACGCTCTTTTGGTTCGCGGGAAAAGAAAAAGTCCACATCGATGCCTTCGCCCGCATTGACGAGAATGCTCGTCCAACCGGCGACCACTTGGGGGTTATACCCGTCAGAGGGTACGATCAGATACGCATGATAGACACCATCCATGACGACATAGGACCCATGGGTCAGGTCAATGGACTCAGGTGCCAGCACACTTTTGAGTGGTACAGGAACCGAAATGTCGGTGTCCTTCCGCGCTGCCTGCAGTTCACGGACCCGCTTCTCAACGGGCTTTACTTCGCAGGTGGCACGATTGAAAATGGTGTAGAGGACTTCCATAAGGAAGATGTTCTCATCCTCATGAGCGACAACGGCATTGTCACAGTGCAGAAAGTACTGACGTGCTGTTTGAACAGCGGTCTCCAGTGCAGAAACAATCTCTGCGTATTCCGGCTTACGATTGGTGACTGCCTCATACTCAAAGATGACGAGGAAGCGTCGTGTGATGGCCTCACGGGAACCGATCGTCTGGATTAGATGGTAGTAGTCCAGTTGGAGATCCCGGCACTTGGGATTATCCTCTGCCTCCATTTCACGCTCAATGGTATTGAGGTGCTTGCCGATATCGGCCTTTTTTGTCAGCACTTTGATTTGGACCTTTACAGGAGAAATCTTCATCCAACTTGCGAAGCTGGCGACGATGTTCTTCTGCTCGGAAATGTTACGGAGCAAGAAGTTGATCGGCTCCACCTCAATCACACGGAGATAGCGACCATCTGTAGTCTCGATAATGCCGTTTCGGATATCTCTGACCGGGATGAAGTCCTCTGCGTGGAGGGGCTGCTTTTTCTTTGCAACTGATGATTTGTGCTTGCTTGCTTTATGGGGTTTCTTCACAGGGTTGCGCTTTTTCCGCTTCTTGGGGTTCTCCTTGATCTTGATCCCTAACTGCTCGGGCGGCTTAGGTGCCGACATTCCCGACACAGCCTTCATTGGTTTTTCAGGTGCCTCTGGAACCGGAGTGTCTGATCGGTATAGTGTCCTGCGATGGATGAGCCAACGCACCCAGTTAACAGCGAACTCAGAAAGCGAATCACCTTCAAATCCAATCACACCAAAGATTCCAAGTGGCAGAGACACCAGGCACAAAATGATGATCCGTGTAGTAAGGGAAAAGGGCAACTTGATAATGGGGACACCTGTTAATAAGACGAGCACGCAAGCTTCAATCGCATTGCGTGCTCGAATCATGCCGCCAAATAAGCGCCCACTTGTGAGAAAGTTTGGTGGGATATAGTAGACATCCCGATCTTCATTCGGTTTGCTCATATTTGGCCTCTATTCTGTTGTCAGTTACCGATGATCCAAAACGGCCCACCGGATCCAGCGCGCTTACTAGCTTCGTTGAGGATAATGGACATATCCCAACTCTTCTCGGAGCGCTTATAACTGGAAGGATCTGCGACGAGTATCTTTCCGTCAGCTGTGCAGCCGCGCAGCACAATGAAGTGGCCGCTGGAAGTGAAGTGTCCCTTTGTCATGATGGCGACCACGAGCTTTCCATCAGCTAGGGCATCAACGATGCGCTGGGGCTCTGTTGCCGTACAGCCCTCTACACTCAATCCCCAAGCCTCAGCAGCACCGGGAATTAAAGAGTGGTACGAGCCGTTTCCACTACACCAATAGCCGTTCTCATAGGCCCATTGTGCCATGTGAGGAGGATCGACAGTTTCGGATGTCAGGCTGGATACAACGATGGACATAGCGGTAGGCCCACAGGCGTAACCGCCAATGGTGTCTGTGCCGTACAGTTCGTACTTCCAACGTTCGTCCAACTGGTTGTAGTAGACCACCTGCGTCTCACCATCTGAGAAAATGACTCCGTCATAGGAAAGTCCCAAGGCAGAGAATTCGGTTTCACTCAGGCCCTGGTAAACACCATCGCCCAACAGAACGGTGAGGTTTTGCGCATACTGGCTTGCCAGTAGCTTTTGGTCGTCTGACAGGTGGAATACCTGATCGGCAAAATAAGCCTCGCCATTGTATGAGATGGTGTAGACTCGGATGGTCTCATAAGTCGGCTCGGGAGGTTCCTCGGTTGTGGTGTCAGGTGCAACCGTTTCCGTGCTTTCTGCTTCAGGCTCAGAGGGGACTTCTCTCACCTCGTCTGTATAGGTGAACGAATAGAGTTTGTCCTTGTTTGCTGCAAGCAGGCTCTCCATATCATCCTTGGAAATGGAGGTCGCGTCAGTGTCTTTATAGGCACAGTACTGGGAAACGATTGCATTGGCGTTAAACACCACATCGGAACCGAACGGATTATTGACTTCCTTACTGTCGCAGCCGGAAGCAGCGAAATCACTGTCAATCCGTGCCAGCACATCATTGAGTCCCTCAGAGAGGATCATGCTGATACCACTGTTGATATCCGCCAAGTTCTGCACCAGCACCGTATCATCGGAAATCCCGTTAGGAGTATCAGTGCCATCGCCAAGCAGGGATCCGAATATCACCGAGGGCAGCATGGCAATAATCAAAACCGAAAGCAAGATGACGGCTACGATGGGAATGGTCCACTTCTTTGAGGATTTTGCAGCCTCAACGGCCGCCCCATGAGCGCCACCAGTTGCGGCACCCTTTGCGATGCTGGCAATGGCTTTACCGGTTTTCGCAGCGCCAGCTACTGTGGATTCAGCAGATGACTGTTGCTGTCTGTTCTCTTCACTCATTAGACTTTGTCCTTTCTCTTGGGCACGGGCGGCATTTGAGGAACAATGCGCTCCTCATACCGAATCTTATCGTCGCCATCCTTATAGGGAGTCTTCTCGACAGTCGGCTGTGCATATTGCCTGTACCAGGAAGAGCCATCTATCGTCTCTACGGTATCGTAGGGGCCGGTAGGAGCCATATACTGCTCAGTGCTATACATAGCGAACTCCCGTTCAGACTGACCATCAGGAGCAACTTCGTGTCCTGTGATGCGGCCTCCGCCAATTTCGACATTGCGGAATGTGGGAGGCGAACTGGGAACACCAGCCCCCTCGCGGACAGTGCCGGGAGATGGGGCCGTGGGGGTGGTCGAAGCTGTGTGCGTAGCAGTTGTGATCACGCCGGTCGATGTGCTTCCTTCAGAAACTGGTTTTGCTCCCACAGGAGAGGAAGCCACCGGGTTGGGGACACTGGGCGCCGCCCACGGTTGAGTTTCGGGTGGGATAACACCGGCTGCTGATCCTCCATCGAGGGTGACAACATCTTCGCCGTTCATTGGGGTAGGCGCCGTGGGAATTGTGACCGGATCATCCGTTTGTATCTCACTCGCCGCAGCACTTGAGTAGCCAAGATAACTGGTCAATGCTTCCGACGCCTGTTCTCCGGTAATCGAACCGACAGAGGATATATCTCCCTTTGCAACAGCTCCGATCACACTAGTTGCGAACTTGCCCCCGCTTGCTAAGCTGGAGCCGAACATAGCACCACCAATGATGCTGCTAAGACCAGATCCGGTGCCTGTTGCACTTGATGCTGCGGCATTACCCACAGCTCGTTTGGTGACCCCGACAAGGCCGTTTCCGCCACCGGTAAATGCTGCGCCGGCTGCCTGACCACCATTGTGTGTACCGTGCGAGGAGTGACGATTAGAAACCGTGCTTCCAAATGCACCTGCAGCAGTGGCGATACCACGGCCGGCTACCATGAGTTCTGCCAGCATACTTCCTCCTGTCCTGCCAACATTGACTCCCAGGGAAGCCATGAAGCTATCGATCTTCTGACTCACTTTGAGAAACCCAATGGCACACAGGAACCAGATGAAGATATTGCCGGCAACTTCTTCTTGACTGGACGCTGCAATGGCACTTTCCACTTCACTCTCATCGATGGCAAAAGCAGTTGTGGACAGAGCACAGGTGAGCAGCACGAGCACAAGGATTGTGAATATGCGTTTTCGTTTCATGTCTACCTCCTCATATGGACAGCGGATTGGCAAGGAAGTTGCCAACCATGCTTGTGAACAGGCGCAGGCACCATGCATTCATGATCAAAAGGAAAAGCTGACCACCAAGCATTCGGCACCACGCGCTGAATACATTAGATGTGCTTTCTGACGCACCTGTCGCAAACGCAATGGGCGCCGTATAGATCAGAACTCCGACGAGGATATATCGTTCCGCTGCCTCAAACAGGAGCTTGATATAGTTCCAGGCAATGATGATCACAAGGATCAAAACAATAAGGCTCACGGATCCGGAGGCGAGACATCCGACTATCACCGTGAGCACGCTACCGAAGTTGGAAAACTCAATGGGAGGTAGTGCTGTATCGACAACCCAGTCATATGGTGTGCCGGCGATTCCCAGGATGAGCACCATGATCTGATCGGCAAACAGTGCCAGAAAAATGAAGAGGATAGACTTGATGGCGAGCTTGGTAGGGTCCTCCGCACTAAGGCCCACACCAAGCCCGAAGTTTTTGAAGAGCTGCCACACGAGGTTCAAAAGGATAAAGCCAACAGCAATCGCTGCAAAGACTTCGTAGAGCGTCTCAGCGGCCGGAAAGTAACGCAAGAAAGTGCTCATGTCACAACCCAGCGCTCCAAGAACGGAGCCTGTGACCAGGTCCAGCAGGTTCATGATCTGCGTGGCAATCCACTCAACAATGCTGTCTAAGATACCCATGTAACACCTCCTGCGTCAGATCAGAAGCAGCCCAACTCGTCGTCGAAGCTGCTCTCAGGCAGGAAGTAAGCCGCTGTCAAGCACATGGCGATGCCAGCGATGATACCGGATACCAAGCAGATGATGCTTTTTTTCATATCTTGTTTCTCCTTTAAGGCGTCCAAGTGCCACCGGCGAAGAAAGGCGTCACATAGGCCATGATAAAGCCAAGGCTATTCAGGATAGCCCAAGTAATGATGATCCGCTTCAACCAAGCACGGGACTCGTCAACCGTCCGTCCGGATCTGGAGAAGTTCATCAGAAGAAGCGCAACGGCAGCCGTAACAACTGCGGCAATGGTGCTGATGCTGAGGATTTGCGTATACACATCCTGCATGATCGCACTCGCCTTCGTCCAAATGGTATCCGCGGCAAAAGCACGAGTGGAAAACATGCTCAGCATCGTAGGCATCACAAATGCTATATACAGTCCACGACCAACGCTTACATTTCTGAATCGCTCCTGCAGCTTCTTGACGACGGCAGGTTTGTTCTGATTCATACTGGGAAGTCCTCCTTTCAACTAGAGCCGAAAAGAAAAGCCAGGGGCTTGGGCAGTGCGACCCAAACTCCTGGCTTATGCATGAAAAATGCCCCCGGCAGAGCAGAGGGCCGTCCATCGATGAAACTTTTCGACGCTATCATCTTACCATTTATGGAATACAGATGCAATTAAGCAGGACTTCAAATACAGTTCGGAAATAGTTCAATTTTAGTTCAGGGCAGAAATTGCTTGATGATTTCCATACAATCACGAGCCGTATAACCCCATAAAATGCGGTCGATGGCTTTGATCGCCATATTGAGGTAACTGTGATAAGTCACCATCGACATTTGGAAACCTATTCGCTCGAGCTCTGCAAGGATTGCTTCACGGTTGGCCAGCTTCCTCTCCGAGAAGTAGGTGAGATAGAGGATCTGGTACATCAACTCCCCATGATCCGGATCCAGCCTTACCGTGTTCAGCGCGTTTTTGATGATCTGGAGCATATTCTTGCTCCGTATGACCGTGCGTGCGTATCCTTCAAGCTTTGAGCCGGATAAATCAACCCCAGCAAGCTCTGCATTGACCTCCAGTGTGGAAAGCCGGGTGCCATGTTCCATCTCCATCCTGACATTCATGTCAGACTCCGAGATCTGGATCGCATAGGCCACCTTGCGGTATTGCTTGAGCAAGTGCCTGGTGTTGTGATACTTTTCCACAGGCTTGCGTTTCATCGGCTTGTCCTCCAGATGATCTACGCCAACCTGAAGGCCAGTCTCAATCTCAGTCTTCAACGCTTCCTTCTCAAGCGCAAAGACGGGTGTGCTGTCAGAGGTCATGATTTCATCTCCTTTCCGAGTGTGGATTCTTTGGGTGGGTCACGACTACTCTTCTCCTGTTCAGACATCTCCCAGTCTAAAGAACTGTAGAAGACTAATGGAATCTGCCGAGCAAAAAAAGAGGAGCGAACCACCAGAAACACCTGTATTTTCAAGGACTTTCTGGCTTTACCTATTGTTTTCTCTGGCGGGACGCGAGACTCGACGCTGATATCGAGTTTGCTGTCGTCTGCTTCCACCACATCAATCGCCTTAGCAATACCAATGATCTCGCCAATCCTGCTTAGTTCGAGTTCCTCACAGCCTTCACCGTAGATCATCTCACGATAGCGGCACATTGAAATGACAGAGCCGCGTGAGCTGGAAAAACTCACACGGCTGATAATTCCATATTCGCCGGCCTTCAACATGAAGCGTCCGACTCGGGACTTTGACCAGCCCCAACGACGAGCAAGGTAAGTATATGAGAGCAGCGGCATACCTCGCATATTGGAGTAATAGACAACCGGCATATACTCAGATCCTCGCACTTTGGGGTCATTCAGGATTGTGTGGAGCCACATATCCATGATGGCGTCCAATTCACTGAATACAATTCCGACTTCCTTTCGTGCAGTCTTCAGAAGCAGTCTGCCGACAGGCAGCGGAAAGAAAAAGAATCCCGATCCTTTATAGCTGTAATAGTTATACTGTAGGTGTGTGCAGTGCTCTTTCCAATCGGCAATCGTGAAGCGGAGTATTTCCTTTTCCTCATCCAAGATCTCAAAGGTAAGGAATCCATGATTCTGGAAGTACTCCATCAGCTCAAGCGCCTGAGTCTTGGAGTGGACTCGAAGGATTCTGGGCAATGCCCCGAGCTTGCAGATCCACTGACCCGGTGCCTCCATATATCGGTCGCCATTGATCACGCGTTCATTGGATCGAAAATTAGCGTAGCTGAAGAGCGCCATGAGACTGAATAGATGGACAGTTCCTTCGTTCCGGAAATCCTTGTGATCATTGAAGTGTCGGAACCACGGCTTATAAACTCTTACCTTCGGAAAGCACACCAACTGTTGTTTTTGTGTGCAGCTCATCTCATACACCTCCTTCCTGACAGAGTTGTAAATAGAGTCGATTCCAAGTCCCCTGGTCAGGGGGACACAGGCATTTCAGCCTCGGCCCATGCTTGTGGGTGCGTCGTCCCTCGGTTTGAGACCTAGCCGGACGAGTGTACCATTATTTTCCCGTGCTGTCGTCGCAATGGAGCTTGACCAGGCCCCTTTCACTTGCTCATAGTGGCTCGAACACGGTGATGTCTTGGAATCGTATTCGGTTTTCAAGGTACAGTGCTGTGGTAACAGGTTGAGAGTCTGCGGTCGGCAAGTCATAAAACACCTCGAATGCACCTCTCGTAATGAATGTAGAAATGGCACCCCTTTTGACCACCCTTCAAAAAAGAAAAATTTCCCCATCGACTAAAATAGGCTGATGAGGTATTATGAAAATGCATTGAAAACAAAAAAGCACGCACCCACCATTTAAGGTGAATGCGTGCAAATGATAAGTCGGGAGGAAGCTTTGATTTTGGACTAAATCAGCATACTCACTCCATAGAACCGACTGTATGTCTATTATAGGTCAATCCTCGGCCTTGAAGTCGATGGCGGGCGAGACGACGGAGTTGGCAAAGCCCGTGATCGGCACGAGCGTGCCCGCCCCCGCGAAGCGGGCAAGGGAATTATACAGGTTCAGCCCCGTGGTCAGCGCCGCTAAAAAGATAAGCGTGACGGAGGTCGCGGTGCCCGCGTCGGCCTTGTCGAGCCCGAGGGACCTGTAGCCGTCCAAAATGAGCTGACCGAGCACGCAGATCGCGCCGCCGATCAGAAAGGCGAGCGCCGTATCCTTCCAGATGGGCGACTTCGGCGCCCTTTCCTTGATATACGCCTGATATTCCTGCGGTGACATATCCATAAGATCACTCCTTTTGGCATAGCATTTCCAGCGGGAGTATTTTTATCCATCGTTGCCTTTCCCCGCAAAATCGGCTACAATGGACGCGAGGTGATACCATGCGCTCACTTGGGCTTTACATCCACATTCCGTTCTGCAAGGCGAAGTGCATTTACTGCGACTTCTACTCCCTGCCGCGCGCCGAGGGACAGATGGACGCTTACGTCTCTGCGCTGACCGCGCAGCTCGCCGCGTGGCGGGAGCGCACGGCGGACTGCACCGTAGACACCGTTTACTTCGGCGGCGGCACACCGAGCTATCTCGGCCCCGACCGCCTGTGCTGCCTTCTGGACGCGGTTTTTCAAAGCTACCGCGTCGCCCCCGGCGCGGAGATCACGCTCGAGGCCAACCCCGACAGCGCGCAGGATATTTCCGCCCTGCGGCAGCTGCACGATGCAGGCTTCGACCGTCTCTCGCTCGGGATGCAGTCCGCGGACGACGCGGAGCTGCGGCGCATCGGGCGCGTCCACACGCACGCGCAGACCGTCCGCGCGGTGGAGAACGCCCGCGCCGCGGGCTTTGACAATTTGAGCCTCGACCTCATCTACGGTCTGCCCGAGCAGACGATGACGCGCTGGCAGGCAAACCTTGACGCTGCGCTCTCGCTCGCGCCCGAGCATCTTTCCTGCTACGGGCTGAAGGTCGAGGAGGGCACGCCGCTCTTTGCGCAGCGCAAGCGCTTCACGCTGCCGGACGACGACGCGCAGGCGGATATGTACCTCTACGCCGTCGATTTCTTGGCGCAGCATGGCTATGAGCAGTATGAAATTTCCAATTTCTGCCGCTCCGGACGGGAATCCTGCCACGGCGCCGTCCCCCCGGCGCGCCCCCCCTCCCCCACCAGCCGCTACTGGGCGCTCTCGGAGTACCTCGGCTTCGGCCCCGGCGCGCACAGCGACTTCGGCGGCGAGCGCTTTGCGCTCGCGCGCGATCTCGACGCCTACCTTGCGGGACACACCGTCTATTCCGAGTGCTCCGCGCCCTCGGCGCGTGAGCGGGAGACCGAGCGCGTCATGCTCGCGCTCCGCACGACCCGCGGCGTCGCCGCGGATACACTGCCGGAAGCCGCGCGGCGCATTCTCCGGAATTGTGAAGCCCACGGCCTCGCCCATCTTTCCGGCGGCTTTTATGCCCTCACACCCCGCGGCTTTCTGGTCTCCAACGCCATCCTTGTCGATCTTTTGGAAACAATGGAGCTTTGACGGAACTTTTTTCCGTCTTTCTTCGTCTTTACTTTTAAGGGCCGTCATGGTATAGTAACGTTATGTCAACTTTTGCTATGCAAAAGCATAGCAAAAACAGGTATGTGCCGTATTTCAAAAGGAGATCATTATGAAAGCACTATCCCGCAAATGCACCGCCTTTCTCTTATCCCTCACCCTGCTGCTGACGCTCGCGCCGACGGCGCTCGCCTCCGAAGCGCTGGGCGACGACCTTGACCTGCGCTCGACAACGCTCAACCGCGGCGCCGAGCTCGGCGAGGGCACGTTCTGGAGCAACACCTTCTCCGACCTGCGGCAGGAAAACTACGTCGTCTACACGCCGAACACGAGCGTGACGCCCATCGTCACCTACGGCGATTACACCACCGCGACGAGCACCGTCTCCGCCGCCGCCAAGCAGCTGGAGGAGCAGGGCCTGCGTGTGGTCGCGGGCATCAACGGCGACTACTACGATACGCTCAACGGCGCGCCGCTCGGCACGGTGATGACCGATGGCGTGCTGCGCGTCGCCTCCGCGAGCAACTATGCCGTCGGCTTCCGCGCGGACGGCACAGCCATCCTCGGCGCTCCGGCGCTGGCAATGCAGGTCGAGAGCGCCAACACGTCCTTTTCCATTGCCGCCGTCAATCAGGTGCGCTACTCCTACGGCGGCATCTACCTCTACACCTACGATTTCAACGCCCGCCGCTCCACCGGCACCAACGCCGCGGGCTATGACGTGGTCTGCTCGGCGGTCGACGGCCGCCTGAGCATCGGCGAAACGCTGACGCTCACCGTGGACGAGATCCTGCCCGAGGCCACCGACACCGCCGTGCCCGAGGGCAAATACGTCCTGACGGCGAACCTCCTCTCCGGCGAGGAGAACCTTGCTCTGCTGCGCGCGCTTGCGGTCGGCGACACGCTGACCGTCACCGTCCGCGCGGCGGACGAGGGCTGGAACGACGTGGACTACATGATCGGCGCGCTCTATCAGCTCGTGGAGAACGGCGAGGTCTGCAAGGGGCTTGAGGCCGGCGCCGCGCCGCGCACCGCCATCGGTCAAAAGGCCGACGGCAGCCTTGTGCTCTACACCATCGACGGCCGCCGGAAGGGCTACTCCATCGGCGCGAGCCTGACGCAGGTCGCGCAGCGCATGATCGAGCTCGGCTGCGTGACCGCGCTGAGCCTGGACGGCGGCGGCTCGACGACTCTGTGCGTCACGCTGCCGGAGGACGGCAATGCCGGCGTCTACAACACCCCCTCCGAGGGCAGCCTGCGCGCCGTGACGAACCACATCTTCCTCGTTGCGTCGAATGAGCCGAGCGGCACGCTCGACCACATCGCGCTGCGCACGGAAAGCGACCGCGTGCTCGCGGGCGCGCAGGTCCTGCTCCGCGCCGCCGCCATCGACACGAACTACATCCCCATGGATAAGGAGGTATCCATCGCAAGCGACCGCGGCAGTGTGCGGACCGACGAGCTGGGCAATACGGTCCTGACCGCGCCGAAAACCGCCGGCACCGTGGCCGTCGGCGCAAAGGTCGGCGGCAAATACACCACCGCTGAGGTCCGCGTGATCGAGACGCCGGACGAGATCCGCCTCGGCAAAAGCGGCACACTCACCGAGCTGCGCGTCTCCCCCGGCGCGAGCGTCGAGCTGACCGCGCAGGCTTACCAAAACCACCTCTCCCTGCTCGCGCAGAACTCCTGCTTCACCTGGACCACCGAGGGCGGCGTCGGCACGGTTGATGAAAACGGCGTCTTTACCGCCGCCGGCCATGCCGCCTACGGCAGCCTGACCGTCCGCGCGGGCGAGACCACGCGCACCATCCCCGTTTACGTCACCTCCGATCCTCTGGTCCTGCTCGACGGCTTCGAGGGCGAACAGACCGTCCTGACCCAAAATACCGACAAGAGCTTCGTCCGCTTCGGCTCTGCCTCCGCACGCTGGGACTATCGCGCCGAGAACGTCCCCGAGAACGCGGAGGAGCTCCTTCTGAGCGTGGAGCGAACCTACGCCGTCCCCTCCGGCTATGACCGTGTAACGCTCTGGGTCTACGGCGATGGACAGCGCGAGACGCTCGCCCTCACGACCGATGCGGGCGAAACGAACGCTGCCGTGATCGACTTCACCGGCTGGCAGCAGCTCACCTTTACCCTCCCCGACAAAGCCGCGAGCATCACCGGCTTCGCGCTGCGCCTGCCGTCGGCTCTGAGCGGCACGCTGTACCTCGATCAGCTCGTCGCGGCCCGCGAGGGCATGAGCGATACCGCCGCGCCGGAGATCTCCGTCTCCCTCTCCGAGGACGGCACGGCCCTGACCGGCAAGGTCTTTGACGCCGTGGACGGCGGCTCGCTCGCCACGCTGCGCGTAACGCTCGACGGCAAGGCGCTCAGCTTCACCTACGACCACCAGACCGGCGCGCTCCACGCCGCGCTGCCTGCCGCGGACGGCAAGGCGCACCGCATCGCCGTCATCGCCGGCGACGCGAGCGGCAACCTCGCCCGCACCGGCCTAAGCATCACCCCGTCGGAGCTGTCCGCCGCCTTCCCCGATACGGACGGTCACTGGGCCAACGCCGCCGTGAGCTTCCTGAAGGCGAGCGGCGTCACCACCGGCGACGATCTTGGGAACTTCAATCCCGACAGCCCCATCACCCGTCAGGAATTTGCCGTGCTGCTCTGCCGCTGGCTCGCGCCCGCGCAGGACACCTCCTCCGTTGAGCTGCCCTTCGCCGACAACGGCAGCATCGCCGACTGGGCGAAGGACGGCGTGCGTGCCATGTATGCCCTCGGCGTAACGAAGGGCAGCTACGACGGCTACGGCCGGCTCTGCTTCCTCCCCACCGCGACCATCAGCCGTCAGGAGGCGCTGACGATGCTCGGCCGTCTCCTTGAGCTGGGCTACGCCGCGCCGGAGTGGAGCTTCACCGACAGCGACGCCATCGCGGACTGGGCGCGCGAGCACATCAATACGCTCTGCGCGATCGGCGCGCTCTCCGGCTACGCCGACGGCGGTATCCACCCCACTGAGCCCATCACCCGCGCACAGGTCGCCGCAACGCTGTTCAGCATGACGTAAAAAACGCAAGCAGCTCTTGCCGAGCCTTCGGCAAGAGCTGTCTGCGTGATTGTGTGGAGGGACTCTCGTCCCCTGGTATAGAAACCGCCTTCGGGCGGTTTTTATCATTTTTTACTCATTCTCGAGCATCCGGTAGCCCACGCCGATCTCGGTGAATATGTACTCGGGCGCGGCGGGATTCTTCTCGATCTTGCGGCGGATGTTCGCCATGTTCACGCGCAGGATCTGATTGTCCGCCTTGGCCTTGGGGCCCCAGATCTCGCGGATGAGGAAATCGTAGGTCAGCACCTTACCGGCGTATTTGCCCAGCAGCGCCACGATCTTGAACTCGTTGAGCGTGAGGTGAACGTCCTCCCCGCGCATGAGGACATGGTGCTTGTCGTAGTCGATGGTCAGGTCGCGGACCGTATACTTGCCGGACTGCGCGATGGAGTCGTTGTCAAGGCCCGTGCGCGTATGGCGGATGGCCGTGCGGATGCGGGCGAGCAGCTCACTCGTCCCGAAGGGCTTTTCGATGTAATCGTCCGCGCCGAGATCGAGCGCCGCGACCTTGTCGCCCTCGTGCGTGCGCGCGGAGACCACGATGACCGGCACGCTCGACCAGGCCCGCACCTGCTTGAGCACCTCCATGCCGTCCATGTCGGGAAGGCCGAGGTCAAGGATGATCAGGTCGGGACAATGCGACGAGATCATCGACAGCGCCTCCTTCGCGCTGCCCGCCATAAGCGTGTCGAAGCCGTTGGCGGCCAGAATGGTGGACATGAAATTCTTGATGTTCTGCTCGTCCTCGACGATCAATACCTTATCCCTGATCTTCATCCTCTTTTTCCTCCTTGAGCGGCAGGTAGAAGCGGAACTGTGCGCCGCCCTCCGGCCTGTTTTCTGCGGTGATCCTGCCGCCGTGCGCCTTGACGATCGTCTGGCAGACGGAAAGACCGATGCCCATGTTTTTCTTCATATCAAAGCCGCCGCTCTTCTCACCGGAAAGCGAGCCGTCGAAGAGCGTCGCAAGTCTTTCGCGCGGAATGCCGAGCCCGTTGTCGCTGACCGTGAAGCATGCCTCGTCGCCGATGTGCTCCACGCTCAGCCGCAGCTCCGTCGTGCTCTCGCCGTGCAGCACTGCATTTTCCATCAGGTTGAGCAGCACCTGCTGGATGAGCGTCGCGTCCATCGGGACGAGCACGACCTCCCGCGGCACCTCGACTGCGATGCGGATGTTGCTTTTGAAGCGCTTTTCGAATTTGTGGACCGAGGCCGCGAGGATCTCCTCCGCCGCCTCATATTCCTTGCTGATGGCTGTCTGCTCGCCTGAGATGCGGGTAATGGAGAGCAGATTCTCCACCATGCGGATGAGCCACTGGGCGTCCTCGTTGACGTCGCGCAGCAGCTCTCTTTGCTGCTCGGTCGAGAGCGTGTCTCCGTTTTCCAAAATGGCGGAGGTATTGCCCACGATGCTCGTGAGCGGCGTGCGGATATCGTGTGACATGGCGCGCAGCAGATTCGCGCGCATCGTCTCGCGCTCGGCCTCCGTGCGCAGCCGCTCCTGCTTTTTGATCTTGGTGTTCATCGCGCTGATGATGAGCGACACCGCCAGCATCGTCAGAAAGGTCAGCGGATAGCCGGTGAGCCTGAAGTTGAACGCCCAGAATGGATAGGTGAACACGAAGTTCACGCAGATCACGCCGAAAAGCGAGCTGAAAACGCCCCAGAAATAGCCCTCCGTAAAGCGGGAGATGATCACCACCGCCAGCACGAAGATCAGCAGCGTGAAGCTGCCGTTCTCGTCGATACTGCGCAGCACAAAGCAGATCGCCGCGGCGATACCGAGCAGCAGCGCGGTGAATATCGCGTCACGCAGGTGGATCGGTATGCTTCTCCACATTTTTTCGGTCCATTGTCCGATCCGGCTCAGCAGGTCCTTCATAGCAAGCTCCCCTCCGGTCACCCTCTATGATGACCATTGTATCATATCTCTTGCTAATTATCTGCTAAGCTTTCCGTTTTTGCAAGTCATTTCTGCTAAGCTTTCCGTTTTTGCAAGCCATTTCTGTTCATTTCCCGTCCGTTTTTGCCGCACCGGCGAATGGAAAAGCATCAGGGGCGGCGCGCTGCGCCGCCCCTGATGCTTAAAGGGAGAAGTGAGAATCTATGTCGGAGTTATGTAAGGGTGTGTCCTTCCGCTCAGATCCTGCGGATGTCGATCGAGCTCACGCGGGCCAGATCGAAGCCGGGCTCCTGCTGCAGCGCCGCGAGAATGGCGATCTTGACCTCGGCGGTCAGGCCGTCCGCAGGAACAGCGGGCGCGGCGGGAGCCGGCGCCGCCTTGGGCGGCTCGGGCTTTTCGAGCTTCTGCATGACCTTGCCCATCAGCATGGTCAGGAAGATGATGCAGATGAGGCCCACAAAGGTGGTGCCCATACCCATCAGACACACAAACAGATTGGAAACTTCATTCATTGGGAAACACGCTCCTCTTTTCTCTTGGTGTTCCCATTATAAGGTTGCAAGTTTTCCTGCACAAGGGCTTTGCCGCTCTCTTCACGCCGCCTTTACGCTATAAACTTTTCTCTTAACGCGCGGTTAACCGTCCCGCTCCTCCGTCACCTCCACCACATACACAGCGCCGTCCGCGACGCGGAAGCGCACCTCAAGCCCGGCAAACGCCATGCCGTAAATGCGCTGCGGATCGCTCTGGTAGTGCGGCCGCGGGTCCTGCGCGAGAACGCCTGTGAGGGCATCACGCTTGTCCTCCGGCACGCGCGATAGAAGTTCCGCCGGGAAGTCCACCGCCAGCGCCTCGCCGCGCTGCGGCGCAAAGCCGCCGCTCGCCTCCGGCTTGCAGTCGGCGTAGGGGAGGTACGGCTTGATGTCATAGATGGGCGTGCCGTCCATCAGGTCCGCGCCGGAGACGAGCAGCACGCTCCCCTCCGCCGTCTGCTCCACGCCCTCGAGCCGCACGCAGGAAAGGCCGATGGCGTTCGGGCGGAACGGTGAGCGTGTGGCGAACACGCCCATGCGCTCGTTGCCGCCGAGCCGCGGCGGACGCACGGTGGGCGACCAGTCCTCGCGCACGGCCTCGGAGAACTGCCAGATGAGCCACAGATGGGAAAAGCCCTCTATGCCGCGCAGGGCGTCGGCATTGCGGTATTCCGGCTCGAACACGATGCGCGCACGCAGGGCCTCCACCAGCCCGCTCTGGCGCGGCACGCCGAACTTTGTTTTGAAATCGCTGCGGATGCGCGCGATGACCTTGATGCTGTGCTGCTCCATAAGACCTACCTCACCGGTGACCGCGCCCGCGGGCGCGGTGAAATAAAATGGATCGCTGCGGCTATTGTATCAGCCGCAGCGACCTTTTGCAATTTTATTTCAGCTTCATCGGGGTGAGGGCGAGGTAATCATCCAGCGTGCCGTCGTGCAGGCAGCAGTCGATGATCTCCTTCCCCAGCGGGTCGAGATCGTCGCAGACGAACTGCGCGACCTGCTCCTTGATGAAATCGGTGAGGATCTTCGCGCCGGCGTCGTAGCCCTCGGTGCCGAGCTTGGACTGCGTCTCGGGGCGCAGGAAGGTCTGACGGACGAACTGGCCGTCGAGCTTCATCTCGTCGAGCGCGTAGCCGAACAGCGCGCAGCGCGCGGGCACCAGATGCTTCGCGCGCACCGTGCCGAGGTGGCGGGCGAGGTACTCACGGCTGAGCCATTCGCCCATGAAGCCGACGTGGTAAGCGCCAATGTGCTGGTTCGGGATGAGCACGTTCGTGGTGTTGGGGCTATTCATGATCTGCTCGAGCAGCAGATTCGCCTGCGTGACCTTGAGCCCCGTGGCGAACGGCCAGTAGGAGCCAACGCCCTCGGCCTTCAGACCGCTGCCGGCGTTCGTGTCCGCGATGGACGGGTTCTTGAAGCCGCGCGGCGAGACCAGACGCCACAGCCACGCAATGCTCTGCGGCACGACCTGCAGCATACCCATCACGCCGTAGTTCGGGTTCTTCGCGGTGCTCGGCGGCATCCGCACACCAAAGCTGCGCACGTCGACCTCCACCGGCTCGGTGTCGGGCACGATGTTGTCGAGCATCTTGCGCGGCAGGATGACGCGCGGGTTCGAGCAGGGCTTGCCGTTCGACTCGATGACGTGCTCCCAGATCAGGCAGGTCGAGCCGGGGATGCCGTCCATGTTGAAGAACACCAGCGGCTCGCTCGGATGGATGCAGATGCGCTCGTAGAGCGGGTTGTTGCCGTAGGCGTTCATGCCGTCCATGCGCAAAAACCAGCCGTTCTCGGCGTCGAGGATGCGCAGCTTGCCGCTCGTGGGGTCCTGAATGGACTTGAGCGCGCAGGCCATGTCGTCGGCGATGGGATGGATCTTGCAGCTCTCGCCGAGCGTCATATAATATTTTTCGCCCGTAACCGTGTGCGTGCCGATGAGCAGACGGTCGTCGTCCTCGCGGTGGAAGTCCTCGAGCATTTCGCTCTTGCCGCCGCCGGACGCACCCTCGTGCATGAACACGATCTCGTTTTCATACGGCGTCTCGACCATCGCGGCGCTCGTATGGCAGCAGACCCAGCCCTCGTGCTCGCCGATGTCGAGCAGCAGCGAGAAGACGCCCTTCTTGGCGCTCGGGCCCGGATAGAGGTTGTAGGCCCAGACCTCGTGCAGCTCCGCGCTGCGGTTGTGGACGACGACCTGCTTGCCGTCGAAGTGCGTATGGCGGAACGGGGGCGCGACATAGATGATGGCGCGCGGCTTATAGTGCTCGGGCACGTCCGCGATGCTCACAAAGCCCTGCATGTTGGCGAGCGAGAGCGCGAAGAACGCCGCGTTCATCGGGCAGATCATCAGGCTCGGGTAGCCGTGGCCGTTGGGGCCCGCGTAGAACGGCAGCATCACGATCTGCTGATTGCTCAGCCAGTCGAGCGTCTCCTGCCGGAGCTTGGAGAACTCATAGCCAAAGCGGTCCTTGAAGCGGGGCTTGTCGGTCGGCAGCTCGTCGCCGATGGCCATGCTGTTCGGATCGCGGCGGCGCATATAGTCCTCCATGAAGTTGACCACGCAGCCGTTCTTGCAGCGCACCACCTCGGCCTCCTTGACCGTGCCGAGCCCTTCGATGGGATACACCACGTCGTAGCGGGAGGTGTGCGTGGGGCCGTAGGCCATTTCCTGCAGCTCCTCCTTCGTCTCGGCGTAGGCGATGCACTTGCACTTCTTCAGTGCCTCCGCCACCTCGGGCGCAAGCTCAAATCGGTTGAAATAGTTGTCGGTATACATGCAGCAAGCCGCCTCCTTCAAAAATAAAAGATTAGGTCGTACATTATCACACTTTTCCCAAAAATGCAATAAAATTATTCCGAATCACTCCATCAAATTATCTGATATGCACAAATTCCGTCGTTTTTCCGACTTTTTGCAGGAAATCATGCAAAAGGGAGATGCCGTGCGGCATCTCCCTTGCTTCAGGACAGCTTGCGGATGAAGTTTCCGTGGATGGTCACGCCCTCCTGCGTGATGAAAAAGGCGTTCGGGTCCAGCTCGTGGACCACGCCATAGAGGTCAGCCTCCTCAAATTTGGAGACACACACGCACAGCACGCGCAGGTCCTCGCCGGTGTAGGCGCCCTTGCCCTCCCAGTAGGTCACGCCGCGCCCGAGCCGTGCCATGATGTTCCTCGGCAGCTCGGGGTCCTCGTCCTTGGTGAAGATGAGCACCTGCTCGGTGATGTTCTGCTGGTGTCCGCGGTCGATGAAGAGCGCGCAGAACACCGTATAAATGATGGAATAGATCGCCGCGCGCAGACCGAAGAGGACCGCGCAGAGCGTGTAGAGCAGCGCGTTGAAGCTCAGGCTGAAGCGCCCCACGCTGAAGCCCTTGCCCTTCTTGGCGAGCCACAGTCCGAGGATGTCCAGCCCGCCGGTCGAGCAGCCGCAGGTGAGCACGATGCCAAGCGAGAAGCCGACGAGGATGCCGCCGAGCACGCAGTTCGTCAGCGTCTCCTCCACCAGCGGCGCCGCCGGCGGCGGCACAAGGCTCAGAAACAGCGACGAGGTGACGGTACACACCGCGGTGCGCACAAGGAAACCCCTTCCCAGCGCCTGCCACGCCAGCAGCAGGATGGGCACGTTCGCCGCCAGATACAGGATGCCCGAAAAGTCTACGTTCGGCGACAGCCCCAGCGCCTCCACGATCAGCGTGCGGGCGACCTGGCAGAAGCCCAGCAGGCCGCCGGTGTAAAGTCCCATCGGGACAATGAACCAGTTCACGCCGATGGCGTAGAGCAGCGTCGCGGCCACGGCCAGAGCCAGACGGCACCACCGGTTCTGTATCGCTTTGTGCAGCATAGACATTCCCTCCGCTCCTGTTTTCCCTGTGCTTTTTATTGTATGCGCACCGCGTGCCGAAGTCAAGCGCGGACTACAGCGCGTAGCGCAGGCATTGATAGAGCCGCCGCTTGGCGCGCAGCAGCGTGCGGGACACCGTGGACTTGTTGACGCCCAGCTCCTGCGCGATCTCGGTCACGGTCTTATTCTGCTCAAAATTCATCCGGAGCAGCTGCCGCTGCCGCGCGGTCAGCGCCTCCTGCCGCGCCAGGCGCAGGTTGCGCTTGAGCCGGAGCAGCTCACCGTCGTTGTCCTGCGCGTTGGCGCGCAGCCACGCCGCCATGTCGCCGTAGAACTCATTGTTGCGGATGCTATAGGGTGTACCTTTCATCGCGGTGATAGTTCCTTTCGTAATAGCGTTTCGTCAGTTCGGCCAGCTCGCTCGACTGACGGCGCAGCACCTGAAGCTCGGCAATGCGCCGCTTGAGCCGCTCGGCCTCCTCGCGGTCCTGCGCGGCCCGGGCCGCGGCGCGCAGCTCCGAAATGCGCGTGCGCAGCACCGCCGCGTCCGCGCGGTATGTAAAGGATATCTGGTATAGTGTCACGCTTCCCCCTCCATTCCGAACACGGTCTCACAGGGCGCAAGCTCCGCGCGAGCGAAGGCCGGAAAGCAATCCGCGCAGACGCTCTGCCCGTTGAGATACCAGCCGCGCTCCCCGCGCAGCAGCTCGCACCCACACAGCGAGCATCGGCCGCAGGGACGGCCGTAGGGCCTGCGTTTTTCCGCAGGCGAACAGATTTTAAAGTGCAAAAGCCCTTCCTCCCAAAAAATGAAAAATTTAGGCTTGACAAACGACGCGGTATCTGCTAAAATCCACTCTGTTGCTGAAATGCTGGTATAGCTCAGTTGGTAGAGCAGCTGATTTGTAATCAGCAGGTCGGGGGTTCGAGTCCGTCTACCAGCTCCAAGCTTCCGCTTCAGCGCACAGGTGAATATGGGGGAATTCCCGAGTGGCCAAAGGGGGCAGACTGTAAATCTGTTGTCAGTGACTTCGGTGGTTCGAATCCACCTTCCCCCACCAAGAAAATCGTTACGCCTTATGGCGTGACGATTTTTCTTTTTGAAAGGCGGGCGGATTCGCCTTCCCCGCCGAAGCCCCCGGCGGTTTTCCGCATCCATCCTTTCCCGCCGAACAGCATACCGAAAAGCATCTCGATCACAAGCTAATGGAAATTGCCGCTTTGTTTTGTCAAGTTTCTTGTGAGCATCCTTACCATATCACAAGAATCTTGTTATGTCAAGAATAAATTTACAAGTTTCTTGTTAAAATATTTGACAGAACCAAGTTTTTGCGTTATGATGGTGTCGAAATTGCTCGAACCCTTTATTGGAGGTGCTTTCCATGAGCTTCCGTGATCAACTCAAGGCGTGCCGCGAGGCCTGCGGCCTGACGCGCGCGGCGCTGGCCGAGCAGCTCCGCGTTTCCGCCAGCGCCGTCGGCAACTATGAGACCGGCGTCAGCTTCCCCAAGGAGGACGTGCTGCTGCGGTTGTTCGACGCGCTGCGCACTGACCCCAACCAGCTCTTCTGCGGCAGCTACCGCAGCGGCGGCTTCGATCTCTCCGGGGCCGAGCGCACGCTGCTGGAAAAATACCGCTCGCTCTCTCCCATCGGACGCGACACCGTGCGCAGCGTGACCGACGCGCTGTGCGACTACCGCGACGAGCTGACGGAGGAGCGCGGCAGCAAGCGCGAGCCGCGCCTGATCCCGCTCTACAACTCCCCCGCCGCCGCGGGCTATGCCGCGCCGGTGCTCGACGAGGACTTCACCTATATCCCCGCGGACGAGAGCGTGCCGCGCGGCGCAGACTTCGCCGTGCGCATTCAGGGCGACTCCATGGAGCCGTACATTCACGACGATAGTGTGGTCTACGTCAACCGCGACCCGCTCGCAGACGGCGACGTAGGCATCTTCTGCGTGGACGGCGCAATGCTCTGCAAGCAGTACCACCGCGATGCGCTGGGCATGACCTACCTTTTCTCCCTCAACCGCGCCCGCGCCGACGCGGACGTCGTGCTCACCTCCACCGGCACGCGCAGCCTCGCCTGCTTCGGCCGCGTGATGCTGCCGCACCGCCTCGAGGTCCCGCAGCTGTAGCATCGCTCATTTTTTGCGCAAAAAATGAGCTTTTTGCCCGTGAGGGACTTGAATCGTTCACAACTCGGGCATATAATAGCAATTCAGTAAAATCAAGAAAAAGGAAGCGTATCCCACCATGACAAAAATTGACATTTTCTCCGGTTTTCTCGGCGCCGGCAAAACGACGCTCATCAAAAAGCTCATTGCCGAAGCCTACGCGGGCGAAAAGCTCGTGCTGATCGAAAACGAATTCGGTGAGATCAACATCGACAGCGGCTTCCTCAAGGAGTCCGGCATCGAGATCTCCGAGATGTCCGCCGGCTGCATCTGCTGCTCGCTCGTGGGCGATTTCAACAAGGCGCTGCGCGAGGTCGTGGAGCAGTTCCACCCCGACCGCATCCTCATCGAGCCGAGCGGCGTGGGCAAGCTCTCCGACGTCATCGTGGCGGTCGAGCGCACCGTGGACGAGTGCCCGGAGCTGAAGCTCAACAGCTACGTCACCGTCGCCGACGCCAGCAAGGTCAAGATCTATATGAAGAACTTCGGCGAGTTCTACAACAACCAGATCGAGGCCGCCGGCACCATCATCCTCTCCCGCACGCAGAAGCTCTCGCAGGAGAAGTTAGAGGCCGCCGCCGCGCTGCTGCGCGAGAAGAACCCCGACGCCGCCATCCTTACGACTCCGTGGGACGAGCTGGACGGCAAGACCATCCTCTCCGCCATCGAGAAGGTGTCGCTCAGCGACGAGCTGCTCGAGAAGATGCGCCGCGAGCACGAGCTCGAGGAGGCCGAGCACGAGCATGAGCATCACCATGACCATGATGAGCATGACGAGCACGACCATGAGCACGAGCATCATCACGACCACGACGAGGATGATGACCACGACGAGCATGAGCATCATCACGAGCATGACCACGACGACCACGAGCACCATCACCATCATCACGACGGCGAGGAGTGCGACGATCCCGCGTGCGAGTGCCATCACCATCATCACCACGCCGACGACGTGTTCTCCTCCTGGGGCAAGGAAACGCCCAAGCTCTACTCCAAGGCAGCGCTTGACGACATCCTCACGAAGCTCGACAGCGGCGACTACGGTCACATCCTGCGTGCCAAGGGCATCGTGAACGGCGAGGGCGGCTGGCTCGAATTTGACTACGTTCCCGAGGAGCACGAGGTCCGCGCGGGCCATCCCGACTACACGGGCCGCCTGTGCGTCATCGGCGCGGAGCTCAAGGAAGACAAGCTCGCCGAGCTTTTCGGTCTGTAAGGAAGGACATTCATGGATATTCCTGTCTATCTGGTCGCTGGCTTTCTCGACGCCGGCAAGACCAATTTTATCAACGGCATTTTGGAGGACGGCTTCGCCCGCGAGGATAAGACCCTCCTGCTCTGCTGCGAGGAGGGCGAGGAGGAGTACGAGAAAAAGGCGCTTGACAACGTCACCGTCGTCACCGTGGACGACGAGGACGAGCTGACCGCCGACTTCTGCCGCGAGCTGGAGAAGAAGTACCGCCCCAAGCAGGTGCTCATCGAGTACAACGGCATGTGGCAGATGGAAAAGCTCTACCGCGACGTGCTGCCCGCCAACTGGGTGCTCTACCAGATCATGACCTTCGTGCAGGCGCCGACGTTCGAGCTGTTCGTGAAGAACATGGGCCAGCTCATGATGGAGAAGATCACCAACGCGGATATGCTGGTCTTCAACCGCTGCACGCCCGAGCTGAAGGAGGCGCTCCGCGCCCGCAATCTCCGCATGGTCAACCGCCGCGCGGACATCTATCTGGAGGACAACGACGGCAACAGCGAGGATTACCTCACCGGCAACGAGTGCCCGTTCGATATGACGCCCGACCTCATCGACATTCCCGACGACGATTACGGCGTGTGGTATGTAGACGTGATGGACCACCTCGACCGCTGGGATGGCAAGCGTGTTCACATGAAGCTCCTCATGTGCCACTCCAAGAAGTTCCCCGGCGTCCACTGCCCGGGCCGCTTCGTGATGACCTGCTGCGAAAACGACATCCAGTTCGTCGGCGTAGTCGCCAAAGGCAAGGACCTCAAGGCGTACAAGAACCGCGACTGGGTGGAGGTCACCGCCACCGTCCGCAAGGAGTATATCGAGGCGTATCAGGGCGAAGGCCCCGTGCTGTATGTGGACAAGATCACCACCTGCGCCAAGCCCGCGCAGGAGGTCGTTTCGTTCTGAGAGCAAAAAGGAAGCCATGCGGTGCATGGCTTCCTCGGCAAACGAAAAGCTCCCGCCTTCTGCAAGGCGGGGGCTTTTCCCGTTTTATTCTTCCTCCGGAAAGGGAACAATGAGCCTGCGGCACGGGCGGCAGCAGTATGCCTCCGGCCATTCCCGCCGCGTCAGAGCCGGGTTCCACGCCAGCCCGACCGCGCCGACCTTTTCCATGCTCTCGCGCGTGAACCACGCCGGGAGCTTTGCGCCGTCCGGCAGAAAATACTCGCCCCCTCGGCTGTGAAGCGTCCCTTTTTCCAGCGTGCCGCCGCAGTACGGACAGTTCATCTTTTCTCCTCCTTCCTTTTTATTTCTCTTTTTCGATCACTTCCTGCAATTTTTTCCAGCAGGATTCCTCATCGTATTCAAAATTCTTCTGAAATTCGAGCCAGTCCGCCCCCTCGCCGGTCTGCGTAAAGCCCCATTCCCGCGCGCGGCGCAGGCCGAGCGTGTTGCCCTTGGCGATGCGTCCGGTCGAAAGCCGCTCGCACCCGTGCGCGCGGGCGTAGGAAAGCGCCTGCCCGACGAGCTGCTGCCCGAAGCCAAGCCCCTGCACATCGTTCTCCAGCCAGAATTCACCAATGGTCGCAAGGCCGTTCTCACACTTGTCCACGCTCACCGCGCCGACGGTCTCGCCCGCGCGGCAGACATCAAAATGTCCCTCTGCGCCGGAGGGCACATAGTAGATGCCGCCCTCGAAGCCGCGCGCGTTCTTCAGCCACGCCTGCCGCTTGAGCGTCTGCAGCCCGTTCTCCAGATGGCTCGCGTCGTCGCGGTACGCCACGCGGAACGCGCCGTTCTCGTATTCGAGGCGGCTCACCGCGGTGTTCTCCGCGTGGCCCGTACCGTCGATCTCGTGAAGCGAAAGTCCCTGCAGCGTGCCGACCGTCAGGCGGATGGCCATGCCGTGTGAAAAAACGGCGGCCGTTCCGTTCGGGTGTGCCTCGGCGATCTCGCGCAGCGCGCCGATCATGCGCTCGCGCACGTCGGGCAGATACTCGCCGCCCGCAACGTGCCAGTGCGCGGCGTCCGTATTGAAGCGCTCCAGCTGTTCACCGTCCGTGCGCTCCAGCTCCGCCCACGGATGATCCTCCCACACGCCGATGCCGATCTCACGCACGCGCGGCGTGGTCACAAGCGGCAGGCCATGTGTTTTGTAAACGGAAAGCGCCGTCGTCATCGTGCGGCGGCGGTCGCTCGAATACACCGCGTCAAAGTGTGTTGAGGCAAAGCGCTTTGCAAGCGCGGCGATCTGGCGGTAGCCGCGGTCGGTGATCACGCTGTCGTACCAGCCGTGTGCGCGGCGGTAGAGATTGCCGTCCGCCTCGGCGTGCCGGATCAAATAGATGGTGGTCATGAGACTTCCTCGCTTTTTGTCTGATTTTAAGAATATTATAACGGCAATGGCGGATTTTAGCAATGCGATTTCCGACTTTTTTGCCGCACACGGGGCATACTGTCGCTGTGCGAAAAGGAGTGTGAGTGAAATGGAAAATACCGCGTTCTGGTGCGGTATCGGCGCCGGCATGGTGCTCGGCGCAGCGGTGGGCATGGCCGTCTCACCCCGGCAAAGGTCCATGAAGACCTGCGTGGGCCGCACCATGCAGCACATGGGTAACGCCGTGGACAACGCCTGGGAGGACTTCCTGCGCACCATCGAGTAAAGCGGGGTCACGCGCGCCGCGCGAGCGAAGCCCAAAAATAAGGCCATCTGCCTTTGGCAGATGGCCTTATTTTTATCATGGTGTATCCGTATAGATGCCGGACGGACTGGGGCCAAAGGCCAGGATGTCCGCTTACTACTGCGGCATCGTCAAGGGCAAGGACTGACCGCGTCTGCAAATCCGTCTGCAAAATGTCGTCTTAAATCTGACGCCGAAAGCGCAAATATGCGCGTAGCGCACATATTTGTGCATGGTGAAAAATCCGCAAAACGCCTGAAAACAAAAGGAATCCCGCAAACTCACCGGTTTGCGGGATTCCATTTTTTTGGTGGAGGCGGCGGGAGTCGAACCCGCGTCCGAAAGCGCTTGAACAGGACTTTCTCCGGGCGCAGTCAGGATCTAAGCATTCCCTCCGCGTAAGGACACCTGACAGACCTTACGCTTCAGTAGAGTCATGATGCGTGGGCGGGTCAACTCTTTCCCGCCTCACGGACGCCGCGTTCACGACGCCTTCCCCGGCCCGCGGCCGCTCCGGTTCAGACGGCTGCCTTAATTAGGCAGCGACAGCAACAGTGTTGTTGTTCTTTAATTTATAAGTTGCCCGTTTTATGGAGGTCAGGCGCCTCCGCCCGCTTATCCTGCCTCCACACCCCCGTCGAAACCGGTACGCCCCCGTGTGAGCGGTGTGAACGGCGTTCCCTTCACACCGCGAACGGGATGCTTGCTTCCTTAGGTCTGCGAAAGCAAATGAAAAATATCTTAGTGCTTCTCCGGCGCGGGATACTCCACGCCCTGCGTGTCCACGCGAATGGACTTGATGGTCTGTGGCTTCTTCGGCTTATCCGTGAACATATCGCGGTTGACGCGGGAGATGTCCACCGCGGCCTGTGCGTTGTCCGTGATCTTGCCGAACGCGGCATACTGCCCGTCGAGGTGCGGCGCATCCGCGACCATGATGAAGAACTGGCTGCCGGCGCTGTTGGGCGCCATCGTGCGCGCCATGGACAGCACGCCCAGCGTATGCTTGAGGTCGTTCTTGTGACCGTTGGCGGAAAATTCGCCGTCGATCTCATAGCCCGGGCCGCCCATGCCGTTGCCCTGCGGGCAGCCGCCCTGGATCATGAAGCCGGGGATGACGCGGTGGAAAATAAGGCCGTCGTAAAAGCCGGAGTTTGCCAGCGCGATGAAGTTGTTGACAGTGTTGGGGGCCAGCTCGGGATAGAGCTCACCGGTCATCACCGCGCCGCTCTCCATCTCGATGGTCACAATGGGATGGGACATATCGTTTTCTCCTTTATCGGTAGTTTTTCATGTGGCGGTCGATCTCGCGCTTTGCGTCGCGCTGCGCGGATGCCTCGCGCTTGTCGTAGTTCTTCTTGCCCTTGCACACGCCCAGCTCGACCTTCACGCGCGCGTCCTTGAAATAGACCGAGAGCGGGATGAGGGCGTAGCCGTCCTGCTTGACGAGCGCGTGGAGCTTGTTGATCTCACGCTTGTGCAGCAGCAGCCTCTTGGGGCGGTCGGGATCGTGGTTGAAGATGTTGCCCTTGTCGTAGGGCGAGATGTGCATGGAGTAGACCATGGCCTCACCGTTTTTCACGACGCAGTAGCTGTCCTTGAGGTTAAGCGTTCCGGCGCGGATGGACTTGACCTCCGTCCCCTTCAGCTCGATACCGGCCTCGAGACGGTCCTCCACGAAGTAGTCGTGATAGGCCTTGCGGTTCTGCGCCGCGATCTTGATTCCCTTTTTCTCCACGGCACAGTGCCCCCTCTCCTTCAAAGCGGATTTCAGTATACCATGATTCTGCCCAACGTACAAGGGCTGTAATCAAAATGTAATAATTTTGATTTCTCTGTTGAAATTCTCGGTGCTTTATGGTGTAATATAAGGTGGTTTTTTACCTGTTTTAAGAGGTGATCCGTCATCGGCGATTTTGTCCATATCCGCGTCAGCGCGCCGCTGCTGCGTGCGCTGACGCTGCTTCTGATAAGCTTTGCCTGCCTTTCCGTGCTGACAGCCCCGGCCGCTCCGCCGGTCACCGAAGAGAAGGCCCGGCCCGCGGGCGAGCTGAGCGCGGAGGAGATCCTGGCCTCCTCCCGCACCGTCATGCACGGGCTCGGCCAGCTGAGCGGGACCTCCGTGCTCAACTGCCGCGAAGGCTTCGATCGCTACTACGCGCGCGGGGCGCGGGTATTCGAGGTCGATCTGCGCATGACGAGCGACGGGCAGGTCGTCCTGCGGCACGACTGGCGCGGCGGCTGGCAGGAGGGGATCAGCGAACTGTCGATCCCCACGCGCGATGCGTTTCTCGCCGCGCCCCTTCTGGAAAGGTACACGCCCATGAGCTTCCGCGACCTGCTGCTCCTGATGGAGGAGTATCCGGATATCTGTATCGTCACCGACACCAAATTTACGGACGCCGAGGTCGTGACCGCGCAGTTCGCCGCCATGCTGAACGACGCGCACGAGCTGGGGCTCTCGTATCTCTTTGAGCGTATGGTCATTCAGGTCTATAGCCCGCTGATGTTCCGTGTGGTCGATCATCTCGGGCATTTCCCGCATTACATCTATACGTTCTACGCCGAGGGCTTCAACGGCACCGAGGAAGCCCTCCGCAAGCGGCTGACCTTCTGCCGGAAAAACGGCATCGAAGGCGTGACCATGTGGAGCTGGCTGTGGCGGCCGTCCTACGCCGTCATCGCGGAGAACAGCGGCGTGCGCTGCTATGTCCATACAGTAAACGACAGAGAAACGGCCGAAGCCCTGCTGCAAAGCGGAGTAAGCGCTGTTTACACCGACTATCTGGTGCTTCATGAGGATTAAGGAGTGATATCCATGGAATTAAAAGAAACCTTTGTCAGCCGTCAGGAAATTTTCCACGGGCGCATCGTCGACCTGCGCGTGGACACCGTGCGGCTGCCCAACGGCCATCTCACCACGCGCGAGGTGATCGACCATCCCGGCGGCGTCGCCGTCGTCGCCATCGACGAGAACGACAACGTGCTGACCGTGAAGCAGTACCGCTATGCGTTCCAGACCGTGCTTGAGGAGATCCCCGCCGGCAAGCTCGAGCGCGGGGAGGACCCCGCCGCCGCCGCGCGGCGCGAGCTGAGCGAGGAAACGGGCGCGAGCTGCGAGACGCTCACCCCCCTCGGCGAGATCCTCGCCTCCCCCGGCGGCTTCACGGAGGTACTGCACCTTTACATGGCCACGGGCCTGACCTTCGGCTCCCAGCACCCGGATGAGGACGAGTTCATCAACTTCGAGCGCGTCCCCTTCGATGCGCTGCTCGACCGCTGCCTCTCCGGCGAGCTCCGCGACGGCAAGACGGTCGCGGGCGTGCTGAAGGTCTACGCCCTGCGCACACGCAAAAAGGAGGAGAAATGAGCATGGAGCCGAAAAAAACCGTCCTCATCGTCGAGGACGAGGTGAACATCGTGGACATCGTCCGCTTCAACCTCCAGCGCGAGGGCTACGCCACGCTCGAGGCCTACGACGGCGAGGCGGGTCTCGCGCTCGCGCGCGAGAAGAAGCCCGACCTCATCCTGCTCGACGTGATGATGCCGAAGATGATGGGCTTTGACGTCTGCCGCGCTCTGCGCGCCGAGGGCGACAACGTGCCCGTCATCATCCTCACCGCCCGCGAGGAGGAGGAGGACAAGATCCTCGGTCTGGAGATCGGCGCGGACGACTACATCACCAAGCCCTTTTCCATGCGCGAGCTGATGGCCCGCGTGAAGGCGAACATCCGCCGCACGGCGATGGTCTCCGGCGCAGCCGCCGAGAGCGGCATGAGCGCCGGCGGCGCCCTGACGATCAATACGGACAGCTTTCAGGTCTTCAAGAACGGTAAGCCCATCGAGCTGACGCAGCGTGAGTACGAGCTGCTCACCTTCCTCGCCAGCCACCCCGACAAGGTCTTTTCCCGCGTGGACCTGATGGAGCAGGTATGGAACTACGGCTACGTCGGCGACGATGTGCGCACGGTAGACGTCACCGTCCGCCGCCTGCGCGAGAAGATCGAGGACGATCCCGCCTCGCCCCGCTACATCCTCACCCGCCGCGGCGTGGGCTACTATTATTCCACGCTGTGATCTTCCCCGTCCGGACAGAAGGGAGGCTTTGCCGTGTTCCGCTCGCTGCACATGAAATTAGTGCTCATCATGCTGCTGCTCATCACCTCGCTCATGGCGGTGGTGGGCGCGTTCCTGATGACCAGCGTGACCAACTTCTACATTGACGACTTCTACTCACAGATGGGCGAGACCTTCGGCGAGAGCAACGCCGACTTCGTCAACTCCCTGCGCGCCGAGGCCGCGCAGGAAGGCGGCGTGGCGGTCATGCAGTCCATGCTCGAGACCTATTCCGGTGCGCTCGGCATCGACTCGCGCAGCCGCAACTACTACATTCTCGACGCCGCGAGCGGCGAATGCCTCGCCGCGAGCGACGAGCTCGGCGGCGAAAAGCTCGAGCAGACCGCGAATCTCCTCACCGCCCGCAACGGACAGGTCGGCGACGAGAGCGACATCGCGGCCGGCTACATGGACGTTGCCATCCCCATCTCCGGCGGCGACAACAGCTATATCATCTACATCCGCGACAACCGCAGCACGGTCTCCAGCCTCAACAGCGAGCTGCTCATCATCATTCTGCAGGCTCTGCTCGTGGGTCTTCTGATCTCCGTGCTGCTGAGCTTCCTGCTGAGCAAAACGATGATCAATCCCATCGAAAAGCTGACCGAGGGCGCCGAGCGCGTGGCAAGCGGCGACTTCAGCGAAAAGCTCGAGGTCGACTCCACCGACGAGATCGGCATCCTCACCACCACGTTCAACGACATGGCAAGCGTGCTGCACTCCACGCTCGAGGCGGTGGAGGACGAGCGCAACAAGCTCGACACGCTCTTTCTCCACATGACCGACGGCGTGGTCGCCTACGACCGCGACGGCGCGCTCATCCACTGCAACCCCGCCGCGAGCGAGCTTTTGGAGCGCAGCGCGGACGAGTGCGTCTACGCCGAGCTCTTCGAGCCGCTGTGCCCCTTTGAAAAGGTGATGGCCATGCAGCGCAGCGACTTTGTCGCCTCCGAGCTGACGGTCGGCGAGCGCACGGTCGAACTGTACTTCGCGCCCTTTTCCGATGAAGAGCGCGGCGGCGTGCTCGTCGTGCTCCATGACGTCACGCAGCAGCGCAAGGCCGAGGAGCGCCGCCGCGAGTTCGTGGCGAACGTCTCCCACGAGCTGCGCACCCCGCTCACGAATATCCGCTCCTACGCCGAGACCATCCGCGACGCGGGCGACGAGCTGCCGCGCGAGCTGGAAAACAGCTTCCTCGACATCGTCATCAACGAGTCCGACCGCATGACCCACATCGTGCAGGACCTGCTCACGCTCTCGCGGCTCGACAGCGGGCGAAGCGAGATGAACATGGCGCGCTTCGACTTCGGCGCGGCCATCGACTCCGTGCTGCGCTCCATCGAGCTGGAGGCGCGCCGCCACGGCCACGAGCTGACGCACGACTACCATGATCTCCCCATGATCATGGGCGACCGCGGGCGCATCGAGCAGGTCATGCTCAACGTGCTCGGCAACGCCGTGAAGTACACGCCCGACGGCGGCCACATCCGCGTCACCGCCGGCACCGTGGGCGAGAGGGTCTGGATGGAGGTCGCGGACGACGGCATCGGCATCCCGAAGGCCGACCGCAGCCGCATCTTCGAGCGCTTCTACCGCGTCGATAAGGCGCGCTCGCGCGAATCCGGCGGCACGGGTCTCGGTCTGTCCATCGCCACCGAGATCGTCCAGCGCCATAACGGCACCCTCTCCCTCGTGGACCGCGAGGGCCCCGGCACGACCGTGCGGCTCGAGCTGCCCATCCGCCAGAGCGAGGTGGGCGGCGCACAGGAGGGCGGCAATGGATAAGAAAGCCAAGCTCCTCGACCGGCTGCAAAACCTCGCCATCGCCGTGCTCTCGCTCTCCTTCCTTTTTCTGCTCGTGCAGACGCCGCTGTTCGGCGACGCGGGCGATACGACGATCGCCTCGACCGTGCGCGGCTGGTTCACCGACCGGCAGACCTCCGCCGCGGAAGAACCGGACTCCCTCGCCGCGCTCGCGGTGCCGGTGCGCATCGTGCAGAGCAACGACTTCATCCGCAGCGGGCTGGACGCGCTGACGACCGCGGATGACGCCTTTGAGACCGTCGGCTCGTTTCTCGGCGAGGCCATCGGTTCGGCCCGCAGCATCTCGTCCGTTTCTGAGAACACCTTCCTCTCGGCGCTGGACGGCTCCGGTCTTTACTTCGCCTTCGCCTGCGACCTGCCGCTTGAGGTCCTCTCGGCGCGGCTGGGCGTGCAGTCCCCCACCGCGCGGCAGCTCGACGTGCGCCGCTGCCTTCTGGGCCTTGACGGCGAGGACACCGCCACGCTGTACCTGCAGGACACGAAGCAGGGCGTCTACCGCTTTTCGACCGCGGTGAGCGCCGCGTCAGTCAAGGATTACCTTGAATCGCAGGACGGCGGCAACGCCGACTTTGCCCGCTCGCTCGGCGAGGAATACGCCTCTCTTTCGCCCTACACGCTCGTATTCGACAGCGTGAGCGCGCGCCGTGAGCTTTCCGCCGCGAACGCCCTGAGCGATTACCCCTCGGAGGAGCTGCTGCGCCGCGCCGAGTTCAACCCTCACACCAAGGACCGCTACGTCGAATCCTCCGGCACGGAGGTCGTCATCGAGGGCCAGCGCAAGCTCTACCTTCACACGGACGGTATGCTCTCCTACAGCGGCGGAGCGGCGGAGGACGGCTCCCTCTTTGCCGTCGCCGCGGCGGACGCCGCGCACATCTCCCGCGCCGAGCTCTGCGCCGCCGCGCGCGGTCTGATCGGCGCGCTCACACAGGGCCGCATCGGCGATGCCGCGCTTTTCCTCAGCGGCATCGAGTCCGATGACGACGGCGCGACCGTTTTCTTCGACTATATGGCCGGCGGCACGCCCATCCGCTTTGCCGACGGCTCCCACGCTGCCGAGGTCCGCATCGAGGGGCAGAGCATCACCGCCTTCTCCCTGCGCCTGCGGCGCTACACGCTCACCGAGCGCGATTCCCTGCTGCTGCCGCTCGCGCTCTCGCGCGCCATCGCGCAGCGCTACCCCGGCTGCGAGCTGACCGTCGCCTACATCGATTCCTACGGCGAAAGCGTCGGCGCGAGCTGGATCGCCGACTGATCTCTTTCGGAAAGGAGGACGCCATGAATACCGCACGGCTCAAGAACATCGTCATTCTCATTCTGCTGCTCGCCAACGCCTTCCTGCTCGTTCTCCTGTTCTCCCGCCGCGCGGAGGAAAACGCCGCGCACGAGCGCTCCGTCGCGCAGCTCACCGCGCTCCTTAGCGCCGACGGCATCGCCTTCGACAGCGCGCTGCTCGACGGTCTGCCCGACACGGTGCTGAGCGTTCAGCCCGCGCGCGACCTCGCTGCCGAGCAGGCGCTTGCCGAGGGCATCATCGGCTCCGTCACCTCCATCGACTCCGGCGGCGGCATCTACCGCTACTACAGCTCCGACGGACTCAACAGCGGCTCCTGCCTCATCCGCTCCGGCGGCGCGCTGGAGGCCGCCGTCAGCCGCGCGGTGGACGATCCCGCAGAATTCTGCGCCGACCTCTGCGTCCCCCTCGGCTACCGCACCTTTGATGTCCTCAGCGACGGCGCGCGCACGGTCGTCACCGCCTCGCGCTTCGTCGGCGAGCTGGAGGTCTGCAACGCCTCGCTCATCTTCACCTTCTCCGGCAGCACCCTCACCACGGTCACCGGCACCTTTCTCCCGCCCATCGACACGAGCGAGAGCGGCGAAACGGCGCTCGACGCCGTGACCGCCCTGGTCCGCTTTCTCGACTACCGCAACGCCTCCGGCGCGGTGTGCACCGGGATCACCTGGCTCTCCGCAGGCTACCTGGTGCAGAGCACGACCTCCTCGCCTCTCCAGCTCGTGCCCGTGCTGCGCGTGGACACCGACGTTTATAGTTATTATGTCAACATCGTTTCCGGCGAGGTCTCCCGCGTTTCGGCATAAAAATGCGTTTGTTCTGCAAGATAAATCAAAAAGAAAAGGGATTGCTTTTTCCGGATTTTCTGGTATACTGTAGCTGTATTATGTGAATACTATCGGCGTATGGCATCCGGAGCGCATCGCGCCCGCGCCGCACGGCCGCTTTTCTTCCTGTGAAATATTGAAACAATGAGGTGTCCTCATGACCAAGTATATCGTTCAGGGCGGCTCTCCGCTCTTCGGCGAAGTCCATATCAGCGGCGCGAAAAACGCCGCTGTTGCTATCCTGCCCGCCGCCCTTCTGGTGGACGGCGTGTGCCGCATCGAGAATATCCCCCAGATCAGCGACGTGACCGTGCTGCTGAAGATCCTCGAGCAGCTCGGTGCGAAGGTCCGCGTGCTCAACCGCAGCGACGTGGAGCTTGACTGCCGCCACATCGTCACCACCCGCGCCCCGCAGGAGCTGGCGCACAAGCTGCGCGCGAGCTACTATCTCATCGGCGCGCTGCTCGGCCGCTTCGGCGAGGCCGAGGTCTCCATGCCCGGCGGCTGCAACTTCGGCGGTACCCGCCCCATCGACCAGCACGTCAAGGGCTTTGCCGCCATGGGCGCGACCGTGCGCGAGGGCGACTACATCTGCGCCGCCGCCGAGGGCGGGCGCATGAAGGGCGCGAACATTTATCTCGACGTGGTCTCCGTCGGCGCGACCATGAACATCATGATGGCCGCGGCGCTGGCGGACGGCACGACCGTCATCGAAAACGCGGCGAAGGAGCCGCACATCGTCGATCTCGCCAACTTCCTCAACTCCATGGGCGCGGACGTCAAGGGCGCCGGCACCGACACCATCCGCGTCACGGGCGTGGAGCGCCTGCACGGCGGCACCTACGCCATCATCCCCGACCAGATCGAGGCGGGCACCTACATGGCGGCCGGTGCCGCCCCCGGCGGGCAGATCCGTCCCACACGCATCATCCCCAAGCACATGGACTGCATCACCGCAAAGCTGCAGGAGATGGGCGTGGAGGTCGAGGAGCAGGACGACGATCTGATCGTCCGCCGCAGCGGCGAGCTGCGCCACGCCAACGTCAAAACGCTGCCCTACCCCGGCTTCCCGACGGATATGCAGCCGCAGATCACCACCGTGCTCGCGCTGGCGAGCGGCACCAGCACCGTCACCGAGGGCGTGTGGGACAGCCGCTACCGCTACGTCGGCGAGCTCACGCGCATGGGCGCGCAGATCCGCGTCGAGGGCCGCACCGCCATCGTCGAGGGCGTGGAAAAGCTCACCCCTGCCAACATTCAAGCCTACGACCTGCGCGCGGGAGCCGCCATGCTCATCGCCGCGCTCGCTGCGGACGGCGTGAGCGAGATCACGAACGTGCAGTATATCGAGCGCGGGTATGAGGACATCATCGGCAAGCTCCGCGCCCTCGGCGCGAAGATCGACTGCGTGGAGGAAAACGACGAGCCGCCCATCCGCCAGATCGGCTGAACCGCAAAAGGAAAAGCACCGACCTTCGTCGGTGCTTTTTTTGTCGGCAGATCGTCTCAGCCCACCAGATAGCCCACACCCATAATGAGGTAGAGCGGGCCGAAGCAGTAGGGCATGAACAGCTCGTTGTGCGGGATTTTGACCTTGAAGCAGTCCGTCAACACCATGATCTCGCAAATGTAGGCGATGGCGCCGAAGAGATAGCCCACCGCGCGGAGGATCGGGTAGCGGTTGGAGGCAAAGGACAGCAGGAACAATATCGCCGCCAGCAGGACCATCACATTGCGGAAACGCAGCGCGATCTGCGCCGGCGTACTCTTTCCTTTGCCGACCAGCAGATCCTCTTCGCCCCAGAATTTCTCCAGCGCGGATTCGACTTCCCGGTACTTATCCTGT
>OGQA01000086.1_pt1 | contig 53942 bp, 41 predicted proteins | sample 1553011 | NCBI WGS metagenome assembly OGQA01 (sample SAMEA2580256, study PRJEB22360) | human gut metagenome | biome: human gut; feature: human-associated habitat; material: faeces | place: Denmark | collected 2008/2010 | reverse complement strand
GTTCGCAATGCAGCTTCTCGATCAGGATCCTCTCCTCGGACGACAGGTGCGAATACTGTTGACCCATGAGTGCAACACCTTCTTAAGTTAGAAACTTCGAACACTTCCAACCTTAGACAAGGTGTTGCACTTCTATTTAGAACCCGGGGCGTAAACACGATTGCCTTCAAAGAAGATGGTCGTGACTGTGCTGGAATCAATGTTCGGTGCTATGAAGCGAAGCGTTGGTTGTGTGTCTAAGCTGGCCGCATTGTTGAATGAGGCTCAACTTCGGGGTGTCGTTTTATCGGCTGTGATGTTATTGTGGCGCGACACGCCAGCTTTATAGGCGATGAGTGGTGGCATCAGATGAGTTCGCTTGTACGTCTCCATTCTTTGTTGAAATATGTTATGCAAAGTGTGTAATTGGCATATGAAACTGTCATATTTGATGTGTTGCGTTGCGTTTATGTGAACTTATTTTCATTGTGCATATCGTTATCAATTTGTTATCAAGGACGATCGCGAGTGAAATGCGCTCATTTATATAATGGCTGCTGCATGGCTGCCCTTGAGGGACGTTCCTCTGGCATGGCTTTGCAATGAGCCGCGATGTGGTCGTAACCAACGTGGGATTCGATTGTGCGGCGAAGAAAAAATGATGGGGGGGGGAGTCGCCCTCCATCATTCAGGAAAGGGAACTGAATGGTTTATAACATTCACATATTGCAAACAAGGAAAACCGGTCGTGTGGTTGCTGCTGCGGCTGCATCCGTGCTGTGTTGCATGGGGGCTGTATTTCCAGCGACTATCGGAGTGACTGCGGCGTCGGCCGATGAACCCGTCGAATTGGTCGTCAACGGCGGATTCGAAGACGATCTTAATGGTTGGAAGTCTGGAACGGTGTGGAATAGCTCCGCATCGTCCATTGCCGTCACTGCGGATGATGTGCATGGTGGCAGTGGCGCCTTGAGCGTTACTGATCGTACATCCTCTGATGCTGGTGCAATCCAGTCTCTTGATGGCAAGGTGGAAAAAGGACAGACATATACCGGAAGTATGTGGGTCAAGGCCACGGAAGACGGTGAATTCAATATCACTGTTTGTTCGGGTAATGGTTCCGGATGTGACCAGATTGCGACCGGAACGGCGAAAGCGGGTGAGTGGACACAAATTTCAGGTACTGGAACGTTAGGTGGTAGTGGTGATTTCACCAGTCCCTCGCTGGTGATTGAAAACAAGTATGGCACGAGCAATGCCGACTTCATTGTCGACGACATTTCCGTAACCGGTTCGGATTCTGGTTCCTCATTCGTGCCGCCGACTACGGGTACGGCAACGGCAGCCAAGGCTTTCGGCGACTATTCAAACCCGATTATCGATTATTGGTATGGCGCCGATCCGTGGGCTATGGAATACAACGGACGCGTATATATCTACACTACGGGTGATGGCACTTCTGTGAATGCTGATGGCTCGTTGAATTATGACTATGAATATGACAGTACTGGGCAGATCAAGGACAATTCGTTCGCTCAAGTAAAGACCATCAATGTTCTGTCCAGTGATGACATGGTCAATTGGCGTAATGAGGGTTACATTCGTGTGGCTGGAGAACAGGGGGTGGCCACCTGGGCCAGCAATTCCTGGGCTCCTGCCGTCGCTCATAAGACCATCAACGGTAAAGAGAAGTTCTTCCTGTATTTCGCCAATGGCGGCAGCGGTATCGGTGTGCTGACCTCGGATTCTCCTGTTGGTCCGTGGAAGGACGAAACCGGTGAGCTGTTGATTAAGGGCGGTACTCCTGAATCCGCTGGTGTGGTCTGGCTGTTTGATCCCGCGGTGTTCGTGGATGATGACGGGCAGGGCTACCTGTATTACGGAGGTGGTGTTCCGACAGGCGAGGAAGAACATCCGAACACGGCTCGCGTTATTAAACTGTCCGATGACATGCTGCATACCGAAGGTGAGGCTCAGGCCATAGACGCACCTGCCATGTTTGAGGACTCCGGGATTGCCAAGATAGGTGGTACTTATTACTACTCGTATTGCACTAATTTCAGCCATGACAACGTAATTGATGGTAACACGGTCGGTTACGGCAATATCGCGTATATGACTTCAGACAACCCGATGGGGCCGTTCACTTATCAGGGTGAGATTCTGAAGAATCCGAGCACGTATTTCGGTGTTGGCGGCAACAATCATCACGCGATGGTTCAACTTGGCGACCAGTGGTATATGACCTACCATGCGCAAACGGTGGCAAAGGAATTGATGAACGGCGGTAATCTTGACGCGGCGCATGGCTACCGAAATACTCATCTCGATCCGATTACGGTTAACGAGGATGGTTCCATTGCCGATATTGCAATGACATATGAGGGTCTCTCTTCGGTGAAGAATCTGGACGCGTATCAAGATGGAGGCATTCCAGCTTCCACCATTGCATGGGATTCCGGCATTCAGAACGCATATGACCTGACTTCTGGTGTGCGCGTGGTCGATATGACTACAGACAATTCCGAAGGTCAGAAGCTCAGCAATATTAATAATGGTGAGTGGACGTCTTTGGCGAATGTCGATTTCGGGAATAACGGCGCCTCTTCGCTGACTGTGACTGCAGCTGGCAAAGCCGGAGGCATCCTTGAGATTCGTCTTGATGATCCGGATTCCGAACCTGTGGCTTCTATTTCGATTCCTGCCGGTGATGGATCCGAGTACGCCGATTACACGACCACCCTTGAGGGTGTGACAGGGGTGCATCATGTGGTGTTCTCCTTCAAATCCGATGGTGGTGCGAATGCTCAGGATGAGCTGTACGACATCACTACGTACACTTTCACGGAGTCGCAGGATGAAACTCCTTCGACTCCGGTGGACAAGTCTGATTTGCAGAGCGCAGTGAATGAGAATTCCGGCCTGAACGCTTCCGATTACACGGAAGAGAGCTGGAAGGTGTTTGCTGACGCATTGCAGAAGGCTCAGGCGGTATTGCAGGATGAATCCGCTACTGAACAGCAGGTTCAAGATGCGCTTGCTGCATTGAATAGTGCACGTGCCGGTCTGAAGCTGGCTGATGATTCCACTGATGGCAATGCCGACGGCTCCAATGACACGGATGGCGTGGATTTGGCACAAACCGGTTCCTCTGTCTTGCCTGGTGCTGTGATTGTCGCTTGCTTGGCTCTCACTGGTGTGATCGTAGCGCGAGTGCGTCGCGAGATGCGCTAGTTACCTCTTGGTAATGCGGTCATCCCGTAGCGGCAGCCTCGGGATGACCGCACATGAAACCTAGAACTGGTACTTGTTCAAGCGTAAGTTTTGGCAGTGGTAATGTCCATCACTTATCCATATGCGGGAATGTCTTATCGTCATTCATTGCTGATTTGTGCGGGCATGCTATTGGAATACGCACTCGATGTTGAGTGCTTATCATGAAAGGTTAAAAGACTTATGAATTATTTACGACAAAAAATTTCGGCTAGTGCTATCGCGGTGTTGTCGACTTGTGGGTTGATTTTGGCGCCAATGCCGGTCTTTGCGGATGATTCAACGCCATCTTCAACGCCATCGGATGGCAGTTACACCACGACTGATAGCGGTGATGGCACGTATTCCATTCCCATGTTGAACACGGATGTTCCGGATATCAGTGTTATTCGTGTGTCGAAGGACGATCCGAATAACAAAGACGGTCGTGATGTGTATTACATGGTGAGTACCACTATGGAGCTCAGTCCCGGATCTCCAATTATGAAATCCTATGATCTGGTCAATTGGTGGATAGTCACGTACGTGTATGATCGCATTTCTATGAGCGATGCTTCATCCTTGCGCAATGGAGCTAGCTCGTATGGCGAAGGCGAGTGGGCTCCGTCGCTGCGCTATCACAATGGCCGCTTCTACGTGTTATTCAATACGAACAACCTTAATGGCGCTTATATCTACTACACCGATGATATTGAGAATGGTCCTTGGACGAAGATTGCCCTTAATCGGGGATTCCATGATCCGTCATTGTATTTTGATGAGCAAGGGAGTCCTTGGATTATCTCCGGCGTCAACCAATATAGGCTGTCCGATGATTTAACCACGGTGGTGGAGAGCCATGAGAATATCATCTCTGCCGAACAGTTCACTGATGATCTTGGTGAGACTCCTACCGGATTTGAAGGATCTCAGACTTTCAAAATCGGTGATTATTTCTATACTCCAACGATTTACTGGGGCAAAGACGGTCGTACGGTGATGCTGCTGCGCACCACTGATTTGCTTGATGGCTCCAAATACGAAGCCAAAAAGTATTATCTAGGTGCTTTCGCACAAGGTAGCCTTGTTGAAGTCGACAACGGTGATGGCACGACGTCTTGGCATGGATTCTTCTTCCGAGACACATATCCGACCGGACGTATTCCCGGTTTGATTCCTGCAACGTGGGGTGATGACGGATGGCCTGTGTTTGGGGACAATAATCAGGTAAGCGCGTCGGACACCTACGACAAACTGATTGATTTGCCTGCTGATTTGGAGAATCTGGTTCGCCAGCGTTCCCTGGTCAATTCGGACGATTTTGATAATGACGCGCCTCATCAGTCTTATCAGGATCAGGATTGGTGGACTCTGGAGGAGCCTCCTCAGGTTGACGATTCTCTGATTGGAATCGAGCTGGTGGACAATGGCGATTTCGAAAACGGGACTGAATCGTGGACCCCTCAGTGGAATGGTACGCTTACCGCGATTACGGATGGTTCTCTTTCTGGAACCACGAGTCTTGCTGTGACGAATCGTGGCGAATACAATGGCGCTGGCCCGGGTCAATCTATGGATGGAAAATTGCAGCAGGGCGTGACATATCGTGCCAGTGCAACGATTCGATACGACCATGAGATGGACGGCGTCGATTCATCGGCTGTGACTTCCCACCTGTTTTATGTGGCGATTCAATATGCAGACGGCACAATTAATCGTGTGGCCACAGGAACAGTGAAACGTGGGGAGACGACTACTATCACAGGTGAGTTCTCCATCCCATCCGACGCTAATGTGGAAGGTTCCAAACTCATTGTCGAAACCGCGTGGGGTGCGGAAGGCACGTGCATGGATTACGTCATCGACGATATTTCCCTGATCGGTCTTGCTGATGAGAAGGAATATCCGGTCGCCGAAGAATACCAACCCAATGGTTCGAATCTTGATTTGGTATGGGAATGGGGACATAATCCAGATAACCGATATTGGTCTCTCACTGATCGTGAAGGCTGGTTGCGTTTGACCAATGGGCACAAGGTTTCCGCCACGGCCAAATATATGAAAGGCACTTATGGCGACCTGACATATTTTGAAACCGCCCGTAACGTTTTGTCGCAGCGTACCTTTGGCGGATCCATGTCTGTGGAAACCCACATGGATGTCAGTCATATGAAGGATGGAGACACCGCAGGCCTCGCTACATATACCCGTAGTTTTGCCTATGCCGCTGTGCGTCAAGAAAATGGACAGCGAACGTTGGGCGTGGTCAAGCGTGTCTACGACAATGGCGTGAAGGACGCGGACGGTAATATCGTTGACGATACGATTGATCGTGACGCTGAAGAGGCCTTTGTATCGGGCGGCACAGTGACATTGCCAGATGATGCGACCAATGTGTGGATCAAGTCGGACAACACACTGGATAATGCGAGTGGTAAGTTGACGATTCAGTATTGGTACAGTCTGGACGGTAAGCAATGGTCCAAGCTTGGCGACGAGCAGGGGCCGCTGACTTACGATTGGAGCTTGTCGCACTTTAAGGGGTATCGAATCGGCTTGTTCAATTACGCCAAGGAGAATACGGGTGGTTATGTCGATTTTGATTACTATGACTTGAGCGACGTGTTGACTTCTGACGGCAAAGCTGTGGATACGTCTAAGCTGCGTTCGGCCATTGATCAGGCTGACTCTCTGCAGTCTGCGGAATATCCTATGGATGAGTGGGATAAGATGCTCACGCTACTTGATAAGGCAAAGCAGGCGTTGGCATCCGATCCTTCCACGCAAAATGAGGTGGATGCCCCGCAGCGTGCACTGAGTTTGCAGCTCGCGCAATTGGCGGTTGACCGTCAGTCTGGTGATGGCGGAAATCCTGGTGGTGGTGATCAGACCGGTGACGGTAACCAGTCGGGTAACGGCGATCAGACCGGTGATGGCGGCCAGCAACAGTCTTCTACTGCTGATGATAATTCATCTGAACTGTCATCAACTGGTTCGTCCGTAACACCGATGGTGCTGTCTGCAATTGCCCTGATGCTGGCTGGCATCAGTGTCATTCGGATACGCCGCTCTTCGCGCTGAAATATCGCCGCAGCCTGTTGGTTGCAGCGATTGAATGTGCGGAATCAGTGATGTGTCGCAATGGTGGGTTGTGCGAATGCTCGGCAACGTGGATTCGTACAACCCATCCTGTTATGTTGAGACCGCGGCGTGAGACATGGTGGAGCATGACATCGGCGTAGAATGTGCGATTTTGGAAACAAAGGAGCTGGTGTGTGGGCGGCTGGCAGTTTTCATTTCGAATCGACGGCGTTCTCCTGATATCAAGTATGGCTGTGTATCTATGTTGCCGTTATGTGGTGATGTTAGCGGAGTGAGTAATTCGGATATGGTTCGCCCTTATGAACATATGTATGGCTTATGTCGTCCGCCGAAGCATGGTTGCGATTAGCGAAAATCAGGTATTGCGGCGTTATGTCCGGCGCCATGTCATTATCGTATGGCGCACTCACGATACAATACCGTCCTAGCATGGGCGTCGCGGCATGAGACGACGCATTGTGCAGACAGGTGTGGCGTCGAACAACGAACGCGAGGTAAACGTAGATGGCGGTGAATTCCAGCGTGGAGAAACAGCCGGTCGACCAGCAGGCGAGCGGTGAGGTGCAGGCTGAAATCGATACGCGGTCCGATGGTGTTTCGCCCATGCCCAACGATGTTTCCAAACATAACGATGTTTCCAAGCATCCGGTGGCGTCCATTCCCGAATCGACGCTGTCGCTGGCCGATATTGAGCGTAAGCGCTCGCATCCTGCATTGTGGCTGGCTTATGCGCTGCTGGTGATTGCGGCCATTGTGGTGCCGTATTGGTGGGGGCGTGCGATTGCGGTGAACGATACGCAGTGGCTGCTTGATAATTTGAGCGCGCTTGAGCCGCGCGGCGCCGCGTTTGTTGCCTGGACGGTGACGCTGATTGCCGTTTCCGGCCTTGGTCTGCTGGTTGTTGACGCCCATCGGCGCTTGTGGGGCGCGGTTTTTGTGATTGGCTTGGCGGCGGAGCAACTCATTGCCGGCCTGCGCATTCTGAAAATTGATTTTTGGTATGCGACATATGTGGTGTACGGAGAGTCGTCGGCATTGGCGAATGCGGCGAATCTTGGCATTATTTCAGTTGGTATTGGCGTTGCCGTTTTCGCGGTGCTGTGGGTGGGATTGTTGGTGACGATTAAAAAAGAGTCGCCGTTGAATGTGCTGACGCGCAGTTGGGCGTCGTTTATCTTTTTTTGTGATTGAGACGATTGCTTTGCTTGTTGTGATGTTTGGCGGCCTGCTGACGTTGGTCTGATTCGTGGTGTCTGGTGCTCCTGTATAATTGACCCTTGGCGTATTTCGCCCGCGGATAGAGAGCGCGCCGGCATCGGGCCGGTAGCACCGCGCAGCAATATAAGGAGGATGCCGTGGCACTGACGGCTGAAGAAAAGCAGGAAATCATCGCTAAGTACGCGACCCATGAAGGTGACACCGGCTCTCCGGAGGTCCAGGTTGCTCTGCTGAGCAAGCGTATCGCCGACCTGACCGAGCACCTCAAGGAGCACAAGCATGACCACCACTCCCGTCGTGGTATGCAGCTGATGATCGGTGACCGTCGTCGCCTGCTTGACTACCTCAAGCGCGTTGACATCAACCGTTACCGTTCCCTCATCGAGCGTCTGGGTCTGCGTCGATAATTGAAGACTTCCGCCCGAGTACCTAGGATGGTGCTCGGGCGTTTTACATATCGCCAGCCAACGGCAACAACGGCAAGAGGGTTAGAGGATAGGCCAGCAGGTAAGGCCGACAGGAGAACCCGAATGAAGGGGTTGACACGAGGAACGACGGCCAAGGGGTCAGTCGAAACAAGGTATGTGACGTCCGCTGAAGAGGACAGTTGCGGTTCAAGCGAGTCGCCGAACCGCAGCACAGTATGTAGGAATAATTAGAAAATTAAAGAAGGAGGAACCCTATGGAGGGTCCCGAAATCAAGGCCGTTGAGGCCGTAATCGACAATGGATCGTTTGGCAAGCGCACGCTGCGCTTCGAGACCGGCCGCCTCGCCCAGCAGGCCGATGGCGCTGTGGCCGCCTACCTCGACGACGATTCCATGATTCTGTCCACCACCACCGCCGGTTCCAGCCCGAAGGAGAACTACGACTTCTTCCCGCTGACCGTTGATGTTGAAGAGAAGATGTACGCTGCCGGCAAGATCCCGGGCTCGTTCTTCCGCCGTGAAGGCCGCCCGAGCTCCGAGGCCATCCTCGCCTGCCGTATCATCGACCGCCCGCTGCGCCCGCTGTTCCCGCACACCCTGCGCAACGAAGTGCAGGTCGTCGAGACCGTGCTCGCCGTGAACCCTGATGACGCTTACGATGTCATCGCCCTGAACGCCGCTTCCGCTTCCACCATGATTTCCGGTCTGCCGTTCGAAGGCCCGGTCTCCGGTGTGCGTCTGGCGCTGATTGATGGCCAGTGGGTTGCCTTCCCGCGTTGGAGCGAGCGTGAGCGCGCCGTGTTCGAGATTGTGGTCGCTGGCCGCGTGATCGAGAACGGTGATGTTGCCATCGCCATGATCGAGGCCGGTGCCGGCAAGAACGCCTGGCACCTCATCTACGACGAGGGTCAGACCAAGCCCGATGAGGAAGTCGTTGCCGGTGGTCTTGAGGCCGCCAAGCCGTTCATCAAGGTGATTTGCGAGGCTCAGGACGAGCTCAAGAAGATCGCCGCCAAGGAGACCAAGGAATTCCAGCTCTTCCCGGAGTACACCGACGAGCTGTACGCCCGCATCGACGAGATCGCTCACAAGGATTTGGACGAGGCCCTCTCCATCGCCGAGAAGCTGCCGCGCCAGGACCGCATCCACGAGATCAAGGAGCACGTGCGCGAGGTGCTCGCGGACGAGTTCACTGATATGGACGATGCCGAGAAGGACAAGGAACTCGGTAACGCCTTCAAGGAACTGCAGCGCCAGATTGTGCGTCGCCGCATCCTGACCGAGGACTACCGCATCGACGGCCGTGGCCTGCGCGACATCCGCACCCTGTCCGCCGAGGTGGACATTGTGCCTCGCGTGCACGGTTCCGCCCTGTTCCAGCGTGGCGAGACCCAGATTCTGGGCGTCACCACGCTGAACATGCTCAAGATGGAGCAGCAGATCGACGCGCTGTCCGGTCCGCAGTCCAAGCGTTACATGCACAACTACGAGATGCCGCCGTACTCCACTGGTGAGACCGGCCGCGTCGGTTCCCCGAAGCGCCGCGAAATCGGCCACGGCGCCCTCGCCGAGAAGGCTCTCGTGCCGGTGCTGCCGAGCCGCGAAGAGTTCCCCTACGCCATCCGACAGGTCTCCGAGGCCATCGGTTCCAACGGTTCCACTTCGATGGGTTCCGTGTGCGCCTCCACGCTGAGCCTTTTGGCTGCCGGCGTGCCGCTGAAGGCTCCGGTTGCCGGCATCGCCATGGGCCTCGTGTCCGGCGACGTTGATGGCAAGCACATCTTCAAGACCCTCACCGATATTCTGGGTGCCGAGGATGCCTTCGGCGACATGGACTTCAAGGTGGCCGGTACTTCCGAGTTCATCACCGCCCTGCAGCTCGACACCAAGCTCGACGGCATCCCCGCTGACATTCTGGCCGCCGCTTTGCAGCAGGCCAAGGAAGCTCGCGCCACGATTCTCGAGGTCATCAACGAGTGCATCGACGGCCCGGCCGAGATGAGCGAGTTCGCTCCGCGCATCATCACCACCTCCGTCCCGGTTGAGAAGATCGGCGAAGTCATCGGCCCGAAGGGCAAGATGATCAACCAGATTCAGGAAGACACCGGCGCTGAAATTGCCATCGAGGATGACGGTACCGTCTTCATCTCCTCCGAGGGTGGCGAGGCTGCTGAGAAGGCCAAGGCCATCATCGACCAGATTGCCAACCCGCACGTGCCCGAGGCCGGCGAAACCTACAACGGCAAGGTCGTCAAGACCACGTCGTTCGGCGCTTTCGTGAACCTCACCCCCGGCACCGACGGCCTGCTGCACATCTCCCAGATCCGCAACCTGGCCAACGGCGAGCGTATTGACGCTGTCGAAGACGTGCTCAAGGAAGGCGACACCGTTGAGGTGATCGTTCAGGGTGTCGATGATCGCGGCAAGATCTCCCTGGCCATTCCTGGTTTCGAGGATCAGGAGAACAACGCCCGCCCGAGCCGTGGCGATCGCGATGACCGCCGTGGCGGCCGTGGCCGTGGTGACCGTGACGATCGCCGTGGCGGCCGTGGCCGTCGTTCCGAGCGCGATGACCGTGACTTCGACGATCGTGACGACCGTCCGCGTCGCCGTCGCTCCGATGACTTCGAGGATGATTACGACGACCGTCCGCGTCGCCGTCGCTCCGATGACCGTGACTTCGATCGCGATGATCGCGATGATGATCGTCCGCGTCGCCGTCGTTCTGCCGACCGTGACTTCGACGATCGCGATGACCGTGATGCTCGCGACTCCCGTGACGATGATCGTCCGCGTCGCCGTCGCTCTTCCGATCGCGATGACCGTGGCGATCGTGATGACCGCCGTGGCGGTTCCCGTGGCCGTGGCCGTGGCTCGGACCGTAACCCGCGCTACGCCACCGACGACAACTACGACGACTACCGCGCCGACCGCGAAGAGCGTACTGAGCGCCCGCGTCGCCGCGTCCGTCGCGACTTTGATCCGTTCGAGGACTAAATCCCTCTCACGGATCGGTCGCGGCATAGCCACTCCCCTCACCTACGGGAAGCCCGTAGGGCTTCCCGCTTAACGGTTCGGCATTCGAGGACTGATCGTTCTCTAGCTTCTCTCGGGTGAGAAGGGCTTGATCGCAAACCAAAAGGCTTCTATACCGTTTCATTCGGTATAGAAGCCTTTTTGGTTTTTCGGCTTCTTCGCGCTGCATATTTCGATGTTGAATAAGGCACTCGTGCTGCCGCCATGTACGTTTAGTTGTCGGTTGACAACTATTCCCATGCATCAAGAATGGCGGATGATCATCGAAGGTACTCATGGGCGTTGATCACTGTGGCAACAACAAAGGCCGGGCCCTTGTGAGAGCCCGGCCTTTATGCCGTATGGCGGCGGATTAATCCTTAAAGGCTAATCCGTTGTCAATCAGCGTTACAGAATCGCCATGCACACGAAGTCCAGAATGAACAGCGCGGCCACAGTCCAGATGATCGGGTGAACCTCCTTGGCCTTGCCCTTGCAGGTCTTCACGATGCAGTACATGATGAAGCCTCCGGCGATGCCGTAGGAGATGGAGTAGGAGAAGGCCATGAACACGGCGGCGAAGAACGCCGGAATGGCTTCGGCGATGTCGTCCCACTTGACTTCCTTCAGGGAAGCGGCCATCATGCAGCCGACGATCACCAGCACGCCGGCGGTTGCGGCGGACGGCACGGCGGAGACGACCGGGGCCAGGAACGCGGACAAGGCGAAGCAGATCGCCACAACCACGGAGGTCAGGCCGGTTCGGCCGCCTGCGGCGATGCCGGCGGAAGACTCGACGTAGGTGGTGGTGTTCGAGGTGCCGCAGATGGCGCCGATGGAGGTGGCGATGGAGTCGGCGAACAGGGCCTTGTCCATCTTGGAGGAGAAGCCGTGGCCGTTCTCCAGAGCCTTCTCATCCTCGGCGGAGAAGATGCCGGTGCGGCGGCCGGTGCCGATGAAAGTGCCCAGGGTGTCGAACGTATCGGACATGGAGAAGGCGAAGATGGTCACGATGACCAGCGGCAGCTTGGTCGGATCAGAGAACAGTGCCGGGAAGCCCTCGGCGGAGAAGATCGCGCCGAAGGTCTGCGGCAGCTGGGAGAAGGTCTCGCTGATGGACTGCGAGTTGGACCAGGTGATCACGCCGAACGGGATGCCGATTACGGTGGTGATGGCGATGGCCAGCAGCATGCCGCCCTTAACCTTCATCACGGTGAACACAATGGCCAGTACGAGGCCGATCAGGAAGACCCACAGCACCTTGTCGTTGAAGTTGGCCAGACCCGGGGTAGCCGCAACGGCACCGCCCTTGGCGGCGGCCTTCGGATCGCCGGGAGTGAACTTGATCAGGCCGACGTTCAGCATGCCCACGTAGGCCACGAACAGGCCGATGCCGCCGCCGATGGCGTGTTGCAGGGACTCCGGGATGGCCAGGATGATCATCTTGCGGATCTTGGTGACGGTGATGAGGATGTTGATCAGGCCGCACAGGAACACCATGCACATGGTCTGCTGCCAGCTGAAGCCGAGGCCGAAGCACACGGTGTAGGTGAAGAACGCGTTGAGGCCCATGCCGGCGGCCTGGGCGTACGGCACGTTGGCGAACAGGCCCATGACCAGGGTGCCGATGATGGCCGCGATGATGGTGGCCAGGAACACGCCGCCCCACGGCATACCCGTCTGCGACAGGATCTGCGGGTTGACGACGATGATGTAAGCCATCGCGAAGAACGTGGTCAGGCCGGCCAGAATCTCAGTCGAGACGGTCGTGCCGTTTTCCTTCAAATGGAAGAACTTCTCCTTACTCTCTACTTCCTTGGGTTTATGCGGGGCTGCGCACCGCGTGCATAATGCTGCGGCTGGCCCCGGCGAGAATTGCGACTCGCCCTGATCGGCCTGCCCAACGCGCGTCAGGCGCTGCGCACCCAATCAGAACCGTGGCCGATTATAGCTTGTGGAGGCAACGTGAACGGGTCCGGGAGTAGACTGACTGCCAGAATAATTCGGAACAACTCAGGGGACACGCAGGACACACCCGTGGAAGGAAGGCGCGCGATGAAACCGGCCGTCGAAGTCAGCATCACCTCTTGGAAGAAGAATGTCGTCAAGCCCGGTCAGGAGTACGGCCGCGTACTGCTGATGCCCGGCACCGGCTACAACTGCGACCGTCCGCTGCTCTACTGGTCGGCCCAGGCTCTGGTCGAGGCCGGCTGGCGAATCGACCGCATGAACGTACGCAACGCTTCCGACGACCTGTCCACGGTGATTCCGGTCCTCAATCAGGCGATTGACGGCTGGGTGGCCGCCGCGCGCGAGTCCGGCGCGGGTAAAGCCGGTGATTCCGGGGATGGCGTTGCCGCCGATGATTCTGCTACCGTGCTGGCCGATGGCGCAGCTGGCTCGCCGAACCGTGATTCCGACACCCCGTCCGGCCCTCGCCTGTTGCTGATCGGCAAGTCGCTGACGACGATGACCTACCCACATGTGGCCTCACACTACGGTCTGCCGTTCGTGCTGCTGACCCCGGTGCTGCATCACGCCGACTTCGATCCATCCGCCCGGGTGATTCCGGTGCCGGCTGTCGGCGATGATATCGTCGCCGAATCCGAGGCCCCGAGCGTGGCCGAAGCAAGGGCGATCATCCGCGCGGAACAGGCCGGCCAGTCGCACGCCGCCAGCTCCCGATACTCCGGCCCGGCACCGCTGATCTGCGCCGGCACCGCCGACCCGTTCTACGATCAAGCCCGCGCCAACGCGCTCACCCCGCACGTGCACGAATACCCGGATGCCAACCATTCGATCGAGGTGCCCGGCCACTGGCGTCGCTCGCTCGACTATCTGAAGGAAGTCACCGCGTCCGTAGCCCAGTACGCCGCCACGCTGTAATGCCCCGCGACACGCCCGAATTCTGCAATGTCGCTGACCATCCGTAATCTAATCATCCGTAAACCACAGACCGTTGGTTGAAGTGCGCGCGAGTGCATTTCCGAAGTTTGGTTCGCCAAGCCAGCGCAGGTTGAGAGATATAAGCCCGTCAAGGGCCGGCGAAGGTCGCTTCGCGAGATTATATTGCTCTGCCTGTGCGCAGGGCTTTTTTGTTGCCCGGCCGAAAGTTCCGAACTCCAAGTCAACGGCCGACTTAGGAAGGAACGCCATGAAGAGGCCCGAAAAGGAAGCGGTAGTCGCTCAGCTTACGGAAGAATTCCGTAACGCTGACGCCGTCTACCTGACCGAGTACCGCGGGCTTACCGTTCCGCAGATTTCCGATCTGCGTGAAAAGCTAGGCCGCGATACTTCCTACACCGTGGCAAAGAACACGCTGGCACGCATCGCCGCCAAGGAAGCGGGCATTGAGGGTCTCGACGAGATTCTCTCCGGCCCGACCGCCATCACCTTCGTGAAGGGCGACTTCATCGAGGCTGCGAAGGTCATCCGTGACTTCGCCAAGGACAACAAGGCTCTTGTCATCAAGGGTGCCGCCGCTGACGGCACTGTCTACGATGCCGAGGGCGCCAAGAAGCTGGCAGACCTCAAGTCCCGCCCGCAGCTGCTTGCCGAATTCGCCGGCGACATCAAGGCATCGATGGCCAAGGCCGCGTACCTGTTCAACGCTCTGCCTACCAAGGCTGTGCGCACGATCGACGCCCTGCGCGAAAAGCAGGAGAAGGCTGCCTGATTTACGCCCTCACGGCATGAATCAGTCGCTTCGATAATTTAAACAATAAGGTTTATTAGGCAGCGGATCTACCACTTCGTCCGCCGCCAAGATTGAAAGGAAGCCATAATGGCTAAGTACACCAACGATGAGCTGCTGGAAGCCTTCGGCGAGATGACCCTGGTCGAGCTCTCCGAGTTCGTGAAGGCCTTCGAGGAGAAGTTCGACGTCGAGGCTGCCGCTCCGGTTGCCGCTGTTGCCGCTGTTGCTGGCGCTGCTGCTCCGGCTGAGGAAGAGAAGGATGAGTTCGACGTCATCCTCTCCGCCGTCGGCGACAAGAAGATCCAGGTCATCAAGGCTGTCCGCGCCATCACCAACCTCGGCCTGGCCGAGGCCAAGGCTCTTGTCGACGGCGCTCCGAAGGCCGTCCTCGAGAAGGCCAAGAAGGAAGATGCCGAGAAGGCCAAGGCTCAGCTGGAAGAGGCTGGCGCCAGCGTCGAGCTCAAGTGATTTGTGCGGCATAAGCCGCAATCACAGCTTTTCGAGGAACCCCGCACCTGTGTTTCAGGCTGCGGGGTTTCCGCATACTGAGTAGACTAGTTGACGAGGACGAGGCGGAGAACGCGATCCGGCGTGGAAACACAAAGCTGGCAATGAGCGAAAGTTGTCAATTCTGTGCCCAGTAATCCGCCAAAAGCCGGTAAAAGATGACACAATGGCACGTAGTGTGGTCAAATAGTGTGTCCAGGAAGGCGGTCACGGTGAGCGAGTGGACGGTGAAGATCAACGGTGTCGACCGGATCAGCGTCAAGCCGGGGGAGTGCGTGGAAATCGGCCGTAAGCCGTTACGCCCCCTTGCCGATGATGGCAACACCCGCCTTGACGTCGCCGATCAAACCAAATCGATGTCCAAACGGCACGCCATGTTCACGGTAAAAAGCAATGGCACGGCCTCGGTCCGTGATCTTGGATCGACCAATGGATCGTATGTGGTGCGGGAAAATGGCGATTTGTTGCGCTTGCCGGCCAATGCCGAGTTCCTGTTGCCGACGTCTCCCATGCGCATGCAGTTCGGCGATGTGCCTGCGGACTTCATTCGTGTCGACGATCCAGTGGCAAAGCCGCTCGACCTCAAGGTGCCTGATTTGTTTGGCTATGCGGTTCACGAAGCACCGCAGGAGCCGGATGCGGCGGATATGTCCGTCGACGATATTCTTGATTTGCGGGCCGGCGAGCCGACCGCCATCTTCAGCGCGGATAATGTTCGACGCAAGGTCGACGAGCTTGAACTTGGCTCGCTGAATATCACGCAGCCAGTGACGAAAAACGATGAGCCGGCCATACCCCGTGATCTGTTCGCGGATGCGTTGGCCCAGCATGCCGAGCAGGAGACCGAACGCAAAAACCAGCAGGCCATGAACTCCGTGGCACTGCCGAAGCAGCAGACCGAACCTGAGTCGACGATTGTAACGCCTGCATCCAAGCACAGCAGGATCTCCGGTATTGTTCCAGTAGATGCCATCGCCCATGCCGTTGTTAAGCACGCTCCCAGCACAAGCGAGCCGGCAGTGGCGTCGGCGGAGGTTGTTGAATCCGATGTGGTGGCTGGCGCAAGCAAGTCAGCCGAAAACGTTCAGTCCGCTCCGAATACCAGGAATGCCGGCGATTCTCAGCCGGCGGACACTGTCGAACAGCATGCTGAAGTTGCCCAGCCTGAAGCCGCCCGGGAAGCCGAAGCCGCTCAATCTGAAAACACCCAGCCTGAGACCGCTCAGCCGGCAACCGCCCAGTCTGAAACCGACCAGCCGGCAGCTGACGTACCGGACGATCAGCAGCGGACCGCAGCCGAAGCATATGATATCGACTCCACGGGCGTACACACTCCGGTCTTCGAGCCCGGCTCGGTGTTCGAGCGTGTGGCCAAGGGCGAGCTGAAAGCACAGGAGCCGGCAGTCGAAGTCGATGGCCTGACCTCTGACGAGGCAAAAACCACGCAAGATTTCAATGTTCAATTCGAAGTCGCCCGTCATCCCGAATTGCTGGCGTTCCTCGCCATGAATCCGTACCTGTACGACGACATGTATTCTTGGCTCGCCGCCCGTGGCGAGGCCGATATTGACGAAGCCCTGTCTCACAACAAGGGCTATCAGGAATACCGCGAAGCGGTTGGAAAGTGAGTCGAGAGATGACCCAGAGCCAGACTCAGAACCAGAATCTCACGGAAGGTCTGAATCGCATCCGTCGCTGGCGTGACCAATACCGCAGCATGCAGCCGCCATCGCCGCTCGAGGATGTGAATCAACTGGCCGCGAAGCTGGAGATGACCCATGCCCATCCCTCCGGCATCGCCCAGCTGTTCGCTTCCGGCCATGTCCGGTTGGATTCGTTGTTCCGCGACACGGGTGTGCTTAAGGCCGCCGAACGCCATATTGGGCGCGTGCTGGATGACCAGGCCGCCAAACGCAGGATTTCCGGCGTGGCGGAGTTGTCGCTCGTGGTCGGCGTGGCCACATGGAAGGGCAACGCGCTGCCGGTGCTGTTGTACCCGGTGAGCGTCACGATCGAGGGTGATGGCTTGTCGACCACCATTCGATTCACCGGTCGCGTGGCCCTGAACGTCGCGTTCGTCAATACATTGCGTGAGCAGGGGGTGTTCCTGGATGAGGATTCCCTGTTTGACGGTGCCAGCTATGACAGTGGCACTCCCGAAACTTCCGCGATGTTCGCCCGTATTTCGTCCGAAGCGTCGGAGCGTATCTCCGACTTCGCCATCGAGCGCCAGATTGTGCTCGGATGCTTCATGGACCCCTCGTCGCAGATGATCAGCGAAAGCCGACAGTTCATCGACCAGCTGGAGAACGGCCCCACCGGCAATGTGCTGTTGGACGCGCTTGCCGGCGACGAATCCGCCCGCACCGCGCTCAAAGATGCCAATATTCCGCAATACAGTCCTTTCGACGTAGACCCGCATGCCGAGTACGAAGTCGGCGATGTGGACAATACGGTGCGATATGCCGCGTCACTTGCTGCCAATGGCCATAGCATCGTGGTCGACGGCACCTTCCCGAAGGGCACCGCGGAGCAGGCTGTGGCCATCGCATCGCGCTGCCTGATGAATGGTCGTTCCGTGCTGTACGTGCCCGGCGTGGCCGAGCAGAAGCGTCTGTTCATCCAGACGGCTTCCGCCAATGAGATGAAGGCGCAGGTACTGGATGTATCCGATGAACACGCCAACGCCGCGCTTGATAAGCAGCTGATTGCCGCAGTCGGATTCCAGCCCGGAGTCGCCACCCAGCGATTCGACCAGCTGGCCGACGAACTCGTGGGCGTGCGCTCGCGCTTGACCCGCTATCTGGGCGACCTGCACGGGGGCAATGATAAGTGGAATGTGTCCGCATACGAGACCATTCAGAATCTGGCCCGTATCTCCGTGCTCCCGACGCACCCTGCCACCCACGTTCGACTTGACGAGTCAAGTGCCCTGAGCATCGCCAACGATATTGACACATGGATCGGCAAGATGGAACGCGCCGGCGAGCTCGGCGAATACACCATCGGCCCGGAAGACACCGCATGGTACAAGGCGTCCATCACCACTGAAGAACAGGCAGTAACCGCCTACCAGCGCGTGGACGATTTGCTGCGTCGCTTCCTGCCCGCCACCCGTGAGCAGGTGGCACGCACCGTGCAGACCTGCGGATTCCCGGTTCCTCCCACCACCCGCGAGTGGGAGCGTCAGGTTACGGTTTTGAAGAATCTGCGACGAGTGCTTGACGTGTTCCAGCCGGAGATTTTCGAGCGAGACATCAGCTCCATGATCGAGGCCACCAAGCCGAAGAGCCAGCGCAAGGCCGAGGGCACGTCGATGGGATTCTGGGAGCGCCGCCGCCACATCAAGGAAGCCAAGGATCTGCTGCGCGTCGGCGCGCAGGTCGAGGACTTGCACGAAGCGTTGAAGGTAGTCGCCAAGCAAGGGGAGCAGTGGCATCAGTTCGTGCCTCACGGCGGTTGGCCGGTGCTGCCCAGCAAGCTCGACGAGATCATCTCCACCCAAGAGGCGCTGGTCAGCAATATGACCGCGCTGGATACCGTGCTTTCCACCACACCCGCTGGTGGCAATCTGGAAACCGCCGATTTCGAGAAGGTGGAAGCACGCCTGAAAGCACTGCTGGATGATCGCAAGGCACTGGACACCTTGCCGGAGCGTTGCCTGCTGGAGCAGGAATTCGCCTCTGCCGGACTGAACGAACTGGTCGCCGATCTCAACGCTCGCCGAGTGAGCGTGGAGCAGGTGCGCGGCGAAGTGCAGCTGGCCTGGTGGACCACCGTGTTTGAGGACATTGTGCGTTCGTCCGCCATCATCTCCAACCAGGATGGTGCCGCGCTGCAGGCCGCATCCGACCGCTTTGCGCAGGTCGATGTGGAGCACGTGCGCTCCATCGGACCGATGGTGTCGCAGGAATCCATGCGCCGCCTGTGCGACATGCTGTTCTCCCGCACTCAGGAAGCCAACCAGATGCACACCGTGCTGGCAGGGCGCGCCAGTGTGTCGCTGAGCAGGATTCGCCGTGATCATCCGGAGATTCTGGCCGCGGCCAAGCCGATTCTGGTGGCCGCGCCGGGTACGCTCGCCGCACTCACCGAGCCGGGTGTGCTGGCTGATGTGGCGATTCTCGATGCGTGCGCGCACATTCCCGCTATCGAGTTGCTGTCCATCATCGGCCGCGTGCAGCAGGTGGTGGTGATCGCCCACTGCGCGACGGTAACCAGCGAAAGCGTCAAGCAGCTGATCGACACGTTGCCTCATATCGAGGTGGATGCTGCCCCATCTCGCCGTGCGCCGCGCCTGTCCGCATTCCTTGAATCCGAGGGATATGGTCCTGTTCGCTATGATGTGGCCACCGAGCCGGCTGCCGGTGAGGTGCGATTCCACCGTGTGGAAGCGAGCGGTGTGCCGGTTATGTCTTCTGGTCTGGTGGAATCCAGCCAGCCGGAGATTGATGAAGTGGTGCGTCTGATTACGCAACGTGCCGCCGGTTTTGCCGTGGTTCCTTCCAGCTATCGACTTGTGGTCGTGATGTTGACCGACGCATTCCGCACACGCTTGGGTGCCGAATTGAAGTCGTTGGCAGGCAAATCCAAGGCGATGGGCCGATTCCTGCGCCATGTGCGGTTGGTTTCCTTGCGTGACGTGGCCGGAGGTCGTGCCACTGACGTGATTCTGTCGATGTGCTATGCGAAAACCACGCACGGACGTCTGCTTCAGCAGTTCGGCCCGCTCGAAAGCACAGGCGGTCGCGGACTGTTGCTGGATGCCCTGGCATTGGCGGACCACAGCTTGGATATTGTGTCGGCCTTTGGTTCCGAAGATTTGGACGAAGAACGACTGCACCAGTCCGGTCCTCGGTTCCTGAAGACCATGTTGACGTGGGCCGAACAGCTTGACGACCGTCCGGTGCTTCCGTTGCGTGATGCGGCAGGCGGCAACGTGCTGTTCGACGATATCGCCGACAGGTTGCGCGCGCGAGGACTGAACGCTGCTGTTGATTATGGATTCGACAAGGGCGTGAAGATTCCGCTCGTGGTGGGATTGAAGGACAAGCCGTTTGCCTTGGCCGTGCAGACCGATGACGCGAACTTTATGTCCGTGCAATCCACGCGTAGGCGTCATCGTTTGTCGGCACAGGATCTCATTTCCTTGGGCTGGAATGTGATGACCGTCTGGAGTGTCGCCGCCTTCGTGAACCCCGATAAGGAAGTCGACCGTATCGTCAGCCGTATCGGTGAGATCTATCGCGAGGTTGAATAACCATGGCGGAATACTCGGCTACACGGCGCACACCGCGCAAGCACAAGCGCGTGGTGATGAAGGGCACTGAGCAGTTTGACGCTGACGGTGTCAAACTCGAGCCCGGAGACATGCAGACCGACCAACAACGGCAATCCGACGACGACAAACGCATCCTCGGCGAACTGCCGCCGCATTGGGCCGTTTTTAACGAGCGCGAGTAGGAGTTGGGGCGCACTCTGTGCGCCCCAACACTGTGTTTTCCGCAGCCGACAGGCTGCGGAAAACACAGTATCGGCCGAAGGCCGATTCCGCTTCCTACCGCACAACGGCCATAATCGCTCCGGCCTGTTGCAGCTCCATAACCTTGGCCGCGGCCTCCGGCGGCATTGCGAACGACACCAGTCGGTCGTTGCCTCCCAATGCGCCAGTCGCATCCGGTTTGCCGACATTCATCACCGTGGCGTTCTCGGCCAGCGTGCAATCAGCACCTTCGCAACCGACGGCGGAAACCAGTCTCACCTGATCGCCGGCCAATACATCGTCGACGCTACTGGCCAAGCGGACTTCAATCACCGTAGTGCCGGTCGGTGCTACGGGCGCATCTCTGGCCATATGCGTGGAAATGGGATCGGCTGCTTCGATATCGATTTGCGCTACCTTGCCCACCACATCCTCAATATTGCCTGTCCAAGACGGGCCTGCCGCAGATACCGGCATATCAGCCAACTGAACGTCGGCGGCCAGAATAATGTCACCCCGTCGAATCGAGCGGGCGGCCACCACCATCGGCTCGGTCTCCACCACGGCCAATACGGCTTCAAGCCCAAACAGCACTGCGAGTCCCACGCACAACGCAGCAGTGAGTCGGCGCAAGGCATCCGCCATGCGCCGTCGCCGCAATGAGCCGCGCGCAGGCGGCTTAATAAACGAAAAGGTCACCATGCAACCATGGTGACCTGAAGTTTTTCGTAAGCGCAAGCCAAATCGACCTATGTGGTTCTAGCTTGCCAAGTTATCCACAACGCTTCAAACCCGTGCAACAGACAGTGCCCGTAGTGCCAATATCCGCGGCATACCGCCGTCGACACCGTCGTTTACAGAGGAAAAGCGGGTGTACAGACCTTACTTGCCGGATTTGTCGGTGCGGTAGAAGCCGTGACCCTTGAACTCAATCGGCACGGCGGAATACACCTTGCGCACCTGCTCCTGCGAGCACTTGGGGCACACGGTAATCGGGTCGTCATTGAACGACTGCTGTTCGGTGAAGTCATAGCCGCAGTTCTTGCAACGGTAATGATAGGTAGGCAACGGATTCCTCCAACAAAGTCATATTTCTCGCGGATGGCCCAAACGCCATGCCACGCAACCGTTCATATCCTAGTCGCCGCCCTGACACATTGGCGTTACGGTCTTACTAGCCAGCTTGCTGTTGCCACTCTGGTTCCATCGGCCAGTGTGCGTGGCTGGTTGGTCAGTCTGGCTTGCGCCGAGTATCTTGGCCGGCCGGCCAGCTCAACAGGCCCGATGAGCTAAGCCGCCGGTATCCCTCCGGCGTCAGCACTCCGTCGGCCGGCACATCATGTGGTTCGGCCGGCAAATCAATGTCCAACACCTCCCACGGCCAGCACACCGCAATCAGGGGACATGCGGGCTTGCGGCGAGCCAAGGCCCGGTCATACCAGCCGGCTCCACGCCCCAGACGATTGCCCTGCGGGTCCACTGCCAAAGCCGGAGCGATGACCAGATCGGCCTTCTCCAACGCTTCGGGCGGTAGAACTGCGCCAGTTGGCTCATCGGGTCTGTGATGGACGGTGCTGGGAGAGCTGCAGCTACCGGCATTGTTCGCGCCACCCACTGCATCCATCGAGCGCAATGATTCCAATGAATCCAGCACACTCCAGCCAATTTCCAACCCAGACCCCAACCTTGGCACCAACACGTGGCAGCCATGAGCCCGCAGCCATCGCAACAGTGGCCGGGTTTCGATTTCCGAACCCATCGACACATATGCCGCCACTGTGGGACCATCCTGAATCATGTGTGCTGGGAACCGTCGCACCAGCAATTCACCGGCCGCTCCGCGTTCTTCCGCTGGAACGCGCTTGCGCCGAGACAGTATATGGTGGCGCAGCGTCGCTTTATCCGTCTTCTCTGTTTTCTCTGTGCCGCTGTAGTCGCTGCCGATATTCATGCCACTGCCCACTTCGCTCATACCGCACAATCTAGTGTTTCCATCGTAAAACGAAAGTGGCCACGGTAGCGGCGCAAGACCTTCATATGGCTACAATAAAGGCCGTGTCAGTTTTCCAGTCGATTAAAGAGGCGTTCAAGCTGGACCACCAGATCCGCCCGCCACGTCTCACCCATCCCGGTTTTCCGATAGTCCTGCGCCCCCTGACCATGGATGATGAGGACGGCTGGAACGAAGTGCGCTGGCGCAACAACGACTGGCTGGCACCTTGGGAATCCGGTGACCCGATGCATGGCGGCTCCATCACATTCAATCAATGGGTGCAGCGGCAGCGCCGTAACGAGCAGCATGGCGTCGGCGTGATCTTCGCCATCGAATACCAGATGCGTATCGTCGGCCAGATTTCGTTGGGAGCCATCGTGTATGGTGCCATGCGTACCGGCGTGGTCGGTTATTGGGTCGATCAACGGTGCGCCGGCCGCGGATTCGCGCCAATGGCACTGGCCATGCTTGCCGATTGGGCGCTCGGAGACCCATTCGGGCCCGCGTTGCATCGGCTGGAAATCGCCATTCTGCCGGATAATGCGCGTTCTTTGGCTGTGGTGCGTAAGGTCGGAGCCCATCATGAGGGACTGCGCGAGCGGTATATGTATGTCAATGGCCAGTGGCGTGACCACGTAACGTTTGCGCTGTTGGCTGAAGATATGGGGCAAGGGTTCGCCGCTAGACTCGCCGCCGCCGGTTCCAGATAAGCGTCGACCGGAAGAATTCCGCTCCGACACGCCCGGACGGAAAGCCCCAGTTCGTCGGCACGTCTCCTATCCTTGACTCTATGGGTTATGAGTCACTGAGCACTGTCGTCGTGCTGGTGATTGTGGCGATTATTATCGTTGTATGGCTGCCCGTACGTACGGCCAACGGCATGAAACGTGTGGACGAGCACCGGCAGGATCGTTATTCGCCTTCCCTGCATATCGTTGATGCAGAGAACGGCAGACGATTCGGAGACATCAAGCCGCATAAGGCGAAAGGGGCAGCAATGCCAGCATCAACACCGTCAGCGAGGCTGACATCTGAGCACATCGCCCATGTGCGGGAACTGCGCCGCGCGGCCATCCGCCGCCGGCAGATTCTCGCCGTATGCCTGCTTGCCATAACCGTGTTGGTGTTTGCCGTATCGTTCCCCCTGCATTTCAGTCCGCTGCTTGCTCTTATTCCGTTCGTGCTGTTGCTGCTGGTGCTGGTGCTGGGAGCCAATGCCTCACGCCAGGCCCGGCAATGGGAGCGCAAGGTGGTCCGCTACGAGCGGGCTCATAGCGGTACGGGCTGGTCCAAGAAACCGTCTGCCGAGTCCAAGGACAGCAAGCGTGTGAACAAGGCCGAACCGGTTGCGGCCGTAACTGCGCCTGCCGAGAAGCCTGCCGAGCAGATTGAGGATGCTGCCACCGAGGTCATGGAACAGCGGCAGATTCGCCGCGCGTTACGCGATGCCGAGATTGAGCAGGCCAAGGCCAAGGCGTTGCGTCAGTCCGCCGCCGCATATCAGGCCGCGGAAGAGCACGCCAAACAGTCTGAGAAGTCTGATATTGCACAGTCCGCCGCCGATAAGCCTGCCGCCGAGCCGTCTACTATGGTCGATGAATCCGCCGACCGTAAGTCCGCTGCCGAAACCAGCGAATCTTCCGCCACACCTGATGCCTCCGTTCGCACAGACAAGTCGATTGAGTCGGACAAGTCCGTCGCCCCTCGAGTTGAACCATCGCTTACGGTGCGTGACGAGCGCGATGAGCGCGACGATGCCGCTGCCGCTGCCGATGCCACGTCGGAACTGGTCAGCGTACGCCCTGCCCGAGCACTGGACGTCTTCGATATGTCCACCTCGCAGGATCTCATCTCCTTCACTTTGGGCGGGGAACATAACGCCGACAACGCTCCGGAAAGCTTGGAGATCAAGTCGACCCGTCAGGTGTCCAAGGCGGAACCTGTCGAACCCGCAGTGGCGGAAAAGTTGATTGACGAGGCCCGAGCCGTCAAGGCCGCGGACGACGCCAAGGCCGCCGATGCGGGCAAGGCTGTCAGTGCCGGAAACGCTGTAGACACTGAGTCGGAGCAGCGCGATGATGCCGATACGAACGCCGCTACGGACGCCGATGACGAGGCTGCAAACGCCGCCCAGCGAGCCGCATTCCACGAATCCGAGGAGCGTGCCGACGTCGAAGCGCCAGCGGCGACCACCGATTCGTTGGGCGCAGGCCTGGACTCCATTCTTGCCCGCCGCGGCAACTGAGCGTCGCGATTCGCCGATTTTCTCTCACAGCGTTAGCACTCGAGTTGGCAGAGTGCTAATAATCGCGCTACGATGTGTCCTAACGCAAAGGGACAACGCAAGTGATCGTCAGCCTCTTGAGGCGTTCTGGCGCGGCATTATCGAACTACAAGTAGATACGAGGTGACCCACAGTGTCGATTAAGCTCACACCGTTGGAAGACAAGATCATCGTCAAGCAGGCCGAGGCCCAGACCCAGACCGCTTCCGGTCTGTATATTCCGGACAACGCCAAGGAGAAGCCGCAGCAGGGTGAAGTCCTGGCCGTTGGCCCGGGCCGTCGTGACGACAAGGGCGAGCGCATCCCGATGGATGTCAAGGTCGGCGACAAGGTGCTGTACTCCAAGTACGGCGGCACCGAAGTCCACTACGAGGGTGAGGACTACCTCATCGTCGGCGCGCGCGACATTCTCGCCATCCTCGGCTGATTAGTCGCCTAGCGAACTTCACCAACCCCGACTGTTCCCACGAACAGTCGGGGTTTTCTCTTGTCAGGCGGAAAGGGGCTCCCCTCAGAGAGGGGAGCCGAAAACCGCTCCCGCCAAACGCCCAGCCATGCCTGCTATGCATAAAGGTGCATGCGCGCAACGTAGTTGAGTTCGGCGTTGCACCGCATCTACACTGGGTAACGGATTGGGGTCCCTATGGAAGAGGCTCAGTTGGCGACTTGGCCGAGCGGCTTAAGACATTTTGCACAAGACGGCAGTAGGTCGACGGTATGTTGTTTTTTTCCGTGTCGCAGGTTCGTGGTGTCGTCGCTGTGCCAATGGTTGTCTCTCTACCGACGCTGAGTGCCGTGGCATGAGGCCAGCGTCGGCAGTGGGCCACGAAATGGCGATGCGCCGATGCTGAGCCGCGTTGGCGTCGTTATAGGGCCAGGTATTGTCCCCGTGCCGACGTAAAAAGCCCTGCCATCGTCGTCACCGAGCCATTTTGTGACTCACTGACGGCGGCAGCAGGGCGGAAGAGGCCGAAATCATGCGCGCGGTGCGGTCTCACACCTCGAATCCGGCCTCCACCAGCGCGTGATCGATGTCGCGAATCAAATCGTCCGTATCCTCCAGACCCACGGCCAGACGGAAGAAGCCGCGGTGGAACTCAGGCGGGTACAGGTACTGGCGCTCGTCATCCTCACCGAGGAACACGATCAGCGATTAGTCATGGCCGAGCGAGACGGCCGACGTAATCACATTGAGCTTGGAAACGAACCGGTTGTGCCCGTCATGATTGGTGTCGAGGCCGAACGACAGCACGCCGCCGAACCCGGAGTCCGGGCGGGCCAGCTGGCTGGCCGCCACCTTGTGGTGCAGGTGCGATTCCAGACCGGGGTACGCCACGAAACGCACCACATCCAGCGATTCGAGATGCTTGGCAATCGCCAAGGCCGAGGCGTCGTAGGGCAGCGCGTAGGTGTTCGCCAGCGTGATGGGGCGACGGATCGCGCCGGTTTCGGCGTCGACCCCGTTGCCGAGGTGAATGGCCAGCGTGCCGAATCCGAGCGGCTGGTCGTCGAATGATTGTCCGTGATGTACAAGATCAGAAGCCATGCGCCCAGCATGCCGGCATGCGCCGTGCCGCGCAAACAGGCGACATCGCTCGAAAACCGCGCCATTGCAAGGTTCTAGAGCACCATATAAGAAAAAATGATTGGGTGAAGTGCGGGGTGCAGCCTTGGTCGGGGCTGTTTGCAGGGCCGAAGCGGGCCCTGAAAACACGCTGTGAGACACGCCGATAAAACCGCAGAATTCCGCGGTAAAACAAGGTTCGCGTAGGGGCCGATTTGCATACCTGGAAAATCTGTGGTTATATAGCCAAGTTGCCTGTTGAGGTCAAACACCGCGGCGGGAAACAGACTGGCGGGTTTCCCAAGCGGTCAAAGGGAGCTGACTGTAAATCAGCCGCTTCGTGCTTCAGTGGTTCGAATCCACTATCCGCCACGCCCCGATAGCTCAGTGGTAGAGCACTTCCTTGGTAAGGAAGAGGTCGTGAGTCCAATTCTCACTCGGGGCTCTCTGGCGGGGTAGCTCAGCTGGCTAGAGCGTACGACTCATAATCGTAAGGTCAAGAGTTCGAGCCTCTTCCTCGCTACAAATCGCGCCCGCTAACCGGTGGGCGCGCACTATACCTAAGAACACAGAGGTGAATGACAATGGCTAAGAGCGCCGACATCCGTCCGGGCATCACGCTGGCCTGCACCGAGTGCAAGGAGCGTAACTACATTACGACTAAGAATCGTCGTAATACGCCCGACCGTCTTGAGCTCAAGAAGTTCTGCCCGCGCTGCGGCAAGCAGACCGTGCACCGCGAGACTCGTTGATCGCAAGTATCACAGCTTTACAAAACCCGGCCCATTCGGCCGGGTTTTTGCGTATTGCCTCCGGAGGCGAGTGGCAGGGTGCGGAATCAGTATCCGCATCGCGTGAGAAACGGCAGAAATCCCGCGTCTGAACGAACCCCTCGCGGGCGTTCTGTCGTTTCGGGCCGCCAAAACGGCAGAAATCCCGCGCCATCTTCGTTCAGACGCGGGCGTTCTGCCGTTTCAGCCGATGATTGCCTCGATATCGCACCTGCGCCACTAAGATAGTAAGCCATGACAAGCTTTGCAGACATCACCACCATGGGCGTGGGCGGCCCCATCGCCCATTTCATCGAGCCGACCACGCGCGTGGGACTCATCGAAGCCGTGGAGGAAGCCGATTCCAAAGGCCTGCCCTTGGTCGTCGTCGGTGGCGGCTCCAACCTGCTTGTTTCCGATAAGCCTTTTGACGGCGTGGTGGTTCGAGACGCCCGACGCCTCATCACTGTGCCGGACGAGGCTGCACCGGTAGAGGGCGAGGATCGCACCGTGCATGTCAATGCCGAGGCCGGTGCCAATTGGGATGATTTCGTGGCCTTCACCGTAGAGCTCGGGCTCGAGGGCGTCGAGGGACTGTCCGGCATTCCCGGCACAGTCGGCGCTTCCGTGGTGCAGAACATCGGTGCCTACGGGCAGGAAGTCGCCACTTCGGTCGAATCGGTGGAAGTCTGGGATCGAGACACCAAAACAACGCGCGACCTCACACCCGCCGATCTTCGATTCGGCTATCGATACTCCGCACTGAAGACCAGCATGTACGCCGGCCCCGGCCGGCCGGCCGGCCGATTCTTCCCGACGCCACGTTACGTGGTGCTTTCCGTCACCTTTGCCCTGACCCACTCGGCCGAAGGCACGGTAGGTTACGGACAGCTTGCCAAAGCGCTTGGCGTCGAAGTGGGCGACCGTATGGCCACCGCCGACATCCGCAAAGCCGTGCTCGCAGTACGTGCCGCCAAGGGCATGCTCGAGGACCCTACTCGCTACGCCTTGCCTGACATGGCCACCGCCAAGCGCGAGGCCAATATCCTGACCGATCTGGAGCGTCTGGCCTCCCTCAATGAGGCCGCCGGCATTCCCGTTGGCGATGACGGTCTGCCTGCTCCCGACTACAATCGCCACAGCTGCGGCTCGTTCTTTATGAATCCGATTCTGACCGCCGACCAAGCGGCGGCCCTGCCCGAAGATGCGCCGAAGTTCGACGCGACTCTGCCTGACGGCACTCCCGGCACCAAGACGTCCGCCGCCTGGCTCATCGACCATGCCGGCTGCCATAAGGGATATAAGGTCGATGCGGACGCGCCGGCCAGTCTATCCACGCAGCACACGCTGGCCTTGACCAATCGTGGGGGAGCGAGCGCGGCCGATATCGCAGCTTTGGCGCGTGCGGTTCAGCAGGCAGTCAAGAGCGCGTTCGGAGTGGACTTGGTGCCCGAACCGGTCTGCGTCGGTGTGCTGTAATCGCGCTATTGATTGATGGAGTGGGTTATTAATCCCATATATTGCGGACTCTGAGTCTTATTAATAGACAAGACACGCGGGCTCTTCTATACTCGATTGTCGGTATTGTGCGCATTCGGTGCGCAAACAACAGAGAAAAAAGAAGAGCACTATGCAACTGTTCCGTACAAAATCCGTCGAACAGACCATTGCCGAAACCGGTGAAGAGGGCCGCAAGCTCAAGCGCAACCTGACTTGGTGGGATCTGTCAATCATGGGTGTGGCCGTAGCCGTGGGCGCCGGCATCTTCTCGGTGGGCGCGCAGGCCGCCGCCTTCCACGCCGGCCCGGCCGTGATCATCAGCTTCCTGATCGCCGGCATCGTGTGCGGCGCAGCCGTGATGTGCTACGCCGAATTCGCTTCGATGATTCCGGTGGCCGGCTCCGCCTACACCTTCACCTACACCACGGTCGGCGAGATCATGGCCTGGATCATCGGCTGGGATCTGATCCTGGAAATGCTGATGGCCGGCTCCGTGATTTCCAAATATTGGGGCGTATACCTCAACGATTTCATGCGCCTGATGGGCTGGAACGCCAACACCAACCTGACGTTCGGCTCCTTCCACATCGATATCGCCCCGATTATCATCGTGGCGTTCTTTACCACGCTGCTCGTATTCGGCACCAAGATCGGCGCCCGCGTGGACGGTGCTATGACCGTGCTCAAGATCGCCATCGTGTTCTTTGTGGTGATCGTCGGCTTCTTCTACGTCAAGGCCTCCAACTTCACCCCGTTCATTCCGCCGAGCCAGCCGGCCTCCACCGTGGAAGGCTCCTCCGCCGTCACCGGCGTGATGACCCAGCCGTTGTGGCAGTTCGCCACCGGCATGACCCCATCCGTGTACGGCGTTCCTGGCATCCTCTCGGGCGCGGCGCTCGTGTTCTTCGCGTTCATCGGATTCGACGTGGTGGCCACCGCCTCTGAGGAGACCAAGAACCCGCACAAGAACGTGCCGCTCGGCATCGGCGTGGGCATGCTGCTCATCATTGTCATGTACATGCTCGTGGCCGTGGTGACCACCGGCATGGTCTCCTATGCCGATCTCGCCAAGCAAGACAGCCCCTCGCTGGCCACCGCCTTCGAACTGGTGGGCGCCGACTGGGCCGCCAAGATCATCAGCTTCGGCATCGTGCTGGGCCTGGCCACCGTGGTTATGGTGCTGTTGCTCGGCCTGACCCGTATCGTCTTCGCCATGAGCCGCGATGGTCTGCTGCCGCGCGGCCTGTCCAAGACCGGCAAGCATGGCACCCCGGCCGCTCTGCAGATCGTCGTCGGCGCGGTGGTGGCGCTCGTGGCCGCCTTCTTCGACATCGGCGTGCTCTCCGACATGGTCAACATCGGCACCCTGTCCGCCTTCACGCTGGTGGCCATCTCCATCCCGATTATGCGCAAGAAGCGCCCCGACCTGCCGCGCGCCTTCAAGATGCCCGGCAGCCCGTGGATTCCGATCCTCATCGCCGTGGCCAACTTCTGGTTGATGCTCAACCTGTCCGTGCTCACCTGGATTCGTTTCGTGGTGTGGCTCGTGGTCGGCTTCGCCATCTACTTCGGCTACGGCTACTGGCATGCGCGCCTCGGCAAGGGCGACCTGACCGAAACGCTGTCCGCCGAAACCGATAAGGCCGTTAACGGCTGAGAGCGAGGAGCGTCCCAACAGGCGCGTACCCTTGTATCAGTATTTGTTAAGGAGGATTCCATGCCATATGTAATCGCTCAGCCTTGCGTGGATGTCAAGGACAAGGCTTGCGTGGACGAGTGCCCCGTCGACTGCATTTACGAGGGTTCCCGCTCGCTGTACATCAACCCCAACGAGTGCGTCGACTGCGGTGCATGCGAACCGGTGTGTCCCACCGAGGCCATCTTCTATGAGGATGATCTGCCGGACGAGTGGGCTTGGTACAAGGATGCCGCTGTCAACTTCTTCGCTGAAGTCGGCGATTTGGGCGGCGCTTCCGCCAATGGTCCAATCGGCAAAGACCCGGAACAGGTCGCCGCGCTGCCGCCGCAGAACCAGTAAGCTGATTTGCGGATAAGCGCTGCACACAGCGCATAGTTCGGATTGAACCCTCGGTCTATCACGGCCGAGGGTTCGTCGTATCTTAGGAACATACCGTCCAAGAAAGGGGTTCTCATGGGCTTCCACGCATATTCGTCGCCATACGACTGGTCTCGTATCGCCGGCTTCAAAGCCACCGCCAAAACCGTGCCGGGTGGCATGATCGACCTGTCCGTAGGCTCGCCTGTGGACCCGGTGCCGAGCAGTGTCCAGCAGGCGCTGGTTGCCGGCGCAGACGCCCCCAACGCCCATGGATACCCGGTCACCGCCGGCACCGCCGACCTTAAGGCCGCTATCGATACATGGTTCCGCGAACTGCGCGGGGTGGATCTGAAATCCATCAACGCTGCCGCCGTACCCACCGTGGGTTCCAAGGAGGCCGTGGCGCTGATGGCCAGCCTGCTGCACCTTGGCGAAGGCGATGTGGTCGTCCAACCGGCTGTCTCCTACCCGACTTACGAAATCGGTACCCAACTTGCCGGCGCCACCGTGGTCAAAGTCGATGATGTGACCGACGTCGATTCCTGGGTGAATATTCCGAACGTCAAGGCCATCTGGATCAACTCGCCGTGTAATCCCTCCGGCGAGGTCATCTCCGCTGACTGGCTGACCGACATCGTGGCTGCTGCCCGTCGCATCGGTGCCGTGGTGCTCTCCGACGAATGCTATGCGTTAATGGACTGGCGTTCGGTGCTCCGCAATACAGCCGCGTCCTCTGCGCCTGCCGCGTCTGCATCTGCTGCGTCTGTGCCTGCCGCACCGGTGGCCGAATCCAACGAGCCCGCCTCCGATACCGCATTCAGTCTCTCCGCCACGCCATGTGCCCTGAATCCACATGTGTGTGAAGGTTCGGCAGCTGGCATCCTGGTGCTCTACTCGCTGTCCAAGCAGTCCAACATGGCCGGCTACCGTACGGCTCTAATTGCCGGCGATTACCGGCTGGTCAAGGAAATGGCCGAATACCGCAAGCAGATCGGCCAGATTATCCCTGGCCCAGTGCAGGCCGCCATGGCCGCAGGCCTGAAGGACACAGCCGCTGTGCACGAGCAATGGAGGCGTTACCGTCGCCGCCTATCCGCGCTGGTTGACGCACTGAAGGCATATGGCTATTCGGCACAAATGCCCTCCGGCGCGCTGTACGTATGGGTCAAGGCCAAGTCCGGCGACTGCTGGGCCGATATGGCCGAGCTCGCCAAGATCGGCATCATCCCCAGCCCCGGCGAATTCTACGGCGCTCCCGCCTACCTGCGTTTCTCCGCCACCGCCACCGACGAGGCCATCCGTTCCGCCTGCGAACGTCTCACGGCGTAATGAGATCGTAAGTGGCGTTGAGCCGTTCACGCCCCAAACTGGGCGGCCTTGTTGCCGAATTTGCGGCGCACAGCGTCCAGTGCGGCCTCGGCATCATGCAAACGCGCCTGTGAGGTCTGGCCGCGGGCATTGTCGGCCTCTTCGAGCATGTCATCCAGTGAAGGCTGCACGGCCGTAGCCGCCGCCTTACTGAGCGAAGACGTGCTCATACCGGCCAAGCGAATAGTTTTGGGCAGGGGAGTGGCAGACTCCGCCGAGGCCGGTAGCCCCAGCATGACTTTCAGCTGCCGCACGCATTCCGGGTACAGCACGCCGGCCGTATCGGTCGGCCGCTCCATCGTAAAAGACCGGGTCTGATAGCTCAGGTCGGCGAACCGCAACTTCACCGTCAGCGTGCGCGCCACCAGCCCCTTGCGCCGCAGCGTGCTGGTTACTTCGTCGCAGGCCGAACGCAGTAGCCCACACACCACGCGCATATCGCGTGTATCCTCGGCCAAGGTTTCCTCGGACCCAATGGATTTCTCCTCGCGTACCGTGGTAATTTCGCGGGAATCCAACCCGTGCGAGGCCGCCCATAATCCACGTGCCGCAGCCGGGGAGCCAGTGGCACGAGTCAATGCAGCCTCATCCAGCTGAGCCAATTCAGCCACCGAATGCACGCCCCAAGCATTAAGCCGCTTCTCCAAAGACGGCCCGATTCCCGGAATACCACGCAATGGCATCATCTGCACGAATTCGGCCGAGCGGGCCGCGGGAATCAGCAGCATGCCGTCCGGCTTGGCATTGGTCGAGGCCATTTTGGACACCAGTTTGTTACAGGCGATACCCACTGAACACGTCACGTGGAAGCGCTCGGCCACCTGAGCGCGAATCCACGCGCCGATCGCGCTCGGCCGCCCCCACTCCAGCAGTGCGGCGGACACATCCATATAGCCCTCGTCCACCGAAACCTGCTCGAACCGGTCGGTGACGGTCAAAAACACCTCATGCATGATTCGGTGCGACATCATGCGGTAATACGCCATATCCACTGGCAGAAAAATGCCGTTCGGGCACAACCGATGGGCGCGCGCGGCCGGCATCGCCGAATTGATGCCGTATTTCCGGGCTTCGTAGCTCGCGGCGGACACCACCGCGCGCGGCCCGGTGCCGATGATTACCGGCTTGCCTTTGAGCCCGGGGTTGCGCGCCACCTCCAATGAGGCATAGAAGGCATCCATGTCGATATGCAGCACGGTGCATCCGGTCTCGTCGTGGCCCCAATCGCGTTTGGCGGCCTCAAGTCTCGGTGCGGTGCTCATGCCACCATTGTAGGAATGCCGAACGAGGTCATGCTCACTATGTGGCGCGCATGACGCGGCGCTCATTGTCATAATGCCGAATATCGCCGGAATTCCAAGGGTTTACGCACTGTGCGGCTGTTTCGCATGGTGGGTGCGATTCCACGGAATCGTCCACATTGCGTCACTGTCCGTAACGCCTTCCAAGTCAATGCGCGCTGTCCCGGCTCTCCGAGTAGCGTAAACCTCATGAAGAAGGCAGTGGTCGGTATCCTCAACCGTGTTCCCGTGGTTCTTATCGTGATTGGTGAGGCACTGGTGATTTATTTGGCTACGGCCGTCGCCAAACTTGCGTTCACCCAGCTCGATCCGCTGTACTCGGTGTGGTATCGCGTGGGATTCATGGCGGTGCTGTTGCTGCTGTGGCGCAGGCCCTGGAACAAGGCGAAGCGAGCGCAACTGTTTCACCGCGACGCCCGCAGCTGGGGGCTGGTCGTACTGCTCGGCTGCTCGCTGGTGCTGATGAATACCCTGTTTTATGTGGCCATCAGCAATATGGATATGGGCATTGCCGTGTCTATCGAATTTTTGGGACCGCTTTCGGTGGCGGTGATTACCGGCAAAAGCTGGCGCGAGCGGGTCGGTATCGGTATCGCGGCGGTCGGTGTGGTGCTGTTAGCTGGCATATCATTGGCCAATCCGTCCGGCAATGGCACGTTTTTGTATGGTCTGATTGCGATTTTGATCGGCGGGTCGATGTGGGGCATGTATATCATCACCGGCCGGCGCGTGGCGGCTGGCGGCAATTCGCTGGATAATCTGTGCATCGCCGTGACCATCGGCTGGCTGGTCCAGTCCCTGTTCCTTGGCGTGCCGGCTGTGGCTCATGTGGTTCACCCCAAGGCCGATGCCACGTGGGCGCTTGAGCCCGGCGGCTCGCTGAAGCTGCTGGCTCTGCTGTTTGTGATTTCCCTGATGGCCTCGTTCATTCCCTATGTGGTGGAGCAGATCACGCTGCGACGCACCACATCCGGCGCATTTTCGGTAATGCAATCCATCAATCCCGCCATGGCGGTGGCCGTGGGACTGGCGTTCGGCGAGATTCCCAGCGTTGGTGAAATCGTCGGTGTGGCGTTGGTGATTTGCGCGGTTATCGTTACGTTCTCCGGCGACGCCGCACCCGCGGACGTTCAATAATGTGTCGTTCGGCACGCCGTATCCGCAGGACGTGGTACAGTAATTTGCTGTTGCGCATTATTGCGTAACGTGGAGTCATGCCTGAGTGGCCGATAGGGGCACCCTGCTAAGGTGTTAGTCGTGTAAACGGCTCGAGGGTTCGAATCCCTCTGACTCCGCCGATTAAGGTTCCGGGTGAAAGCTCGGAACTTTTTTGTTTTCCGGAAACTCCGGGTTAAGTAACTCCTGAAATAACCGAGGACGGGCGGTCTCCGCTTGTGGTAAGCGGAGTCGGAGGTACGCCATTGTCCGTCCGCCTCCAAACCGCCATTTTAGTGGGCGAACGAGTGCGGCACGTCGGGAAAAGTCCGAGCGACGAAAGAAAAATGTCCACTAAGTGAGACTTTTGCGTGGTGTTCGTGAATGGTGATTGAAGATTAACCGGTTTATGTCGCTTGTCCAATCGCTTGCTCATCGCCTCCCTCCCCGCAGTACTTGACCGAGATGGGCGGTACCCTAGAGAGAGAAGAAGAGTTCCGAAGGACGGGCAAAGATGAGCCATATCGCTGGGCAGGGGCAACATCGCTCCAACTCGACACGAACCAACCGTGCGGCGCTGATTATCGTGTTCGTGATCGTGCTCGCCGTTGCGCTGGGCATCGGCGCATGGTTCGCAACCCATCGCACGGACGGCAATGGCCCCGCACACGCCGGAGTGTCGGACGTCGCGTTGAATAAAGCGAAGAACACGCCCAAACCGGTGACCGAACATCACGGCAATTCACCGGATTGCCCGGATACGGACTGCATCGCCATGCTGGTCAACGGCGATTTGTTGTTCCATGAGGGATTGTGGAGCCATTTCCAAGGCCCGAACCCCAACGCCACGGATGGCACCGCCTTCAACTTCGACCCGCTGTTCGCGCCGATGAAGCAGTACATTCAGGCTTCGGACATCGCCGTGTGCGAATTCGAAACCCCGATCGCCCAGCGCGGCGGCCCATATGCCGCGTACCCGATCTTCAACATTCCGCCGGAAGTGGCGGATGCCGCCCGCAACGTGGGATACAACGCCTGCACACACGCCACCAACCATTCCTGGGATCAGGGGGCGGATGGCATCGCCCGTCTGTGGGACACGCTTGAGGCCAATGGCATCGCCCAGACCGGCTCGTACAAAACCGAAGCCGACTCCACCAAACCGTTGGTCATCGATTCCCCGACCGGCGGCGGCAAGCTGGGTCTGGTCACCGGCACGGTCTCCCTCAACGGCATGACCGCCGACGAGGACTGGCAGGTGGATCGTCTGCGCGAAGACGGCGACCCGAATCACGACAGCGACATCCAGCGCGCGGTAGACAAGGCCAACAAGGCCCGCGAGCAAGGTGCCGATGTGGTGGCCATCGCCATGCACTCGGTGCAGGAATACCTTGATTACGCCGATTCCTGGCAGATTTCGGAAGCCCATGAGCTTGCCGACACTGGTGCCTTCGACGTTATTTACGGTGCCGGTTGCCATTGTGCGCAGCCCATCGAGAACTATAACGGCACGTGGATTATCTACGGTCTGGGCAACGCCGTCACCGAGTCGGCGAACACGCCGGAAACCTTGGTCAACAATCAGGGTGTGACCGCACGCATCCAGTTCGCCGGCAAGAAGGGCGTCAAGGGGTCGTGGCGCGTCAACCGCATCGATTGGGTGCCCACCGCCAACGTGCATCAAGGCAACTACCAATGGTGCCCGATATCCAGCGACCATCCCATAGGCACATGTTGGGACGAAGCCTACGACGCTCAGATACGCCAACGCATCTGGGATGTCATCTATTCGATGGGCGCGGACCAGAACGTCGTCAAGGAATGGAACATCACGCAGGAGCAGGCGGCAAAGCAATAGTTGCTCGGCTTGGTCTCAAGGAGGGGAAGCCGCAAGGTGACGCTTTTCCCGCCGGCCTCCTAATGTGGAGCCCATGACCGAGATTTACGAAACCCAAAGCGAACGCACCGATCTGCCCCTCGTCGTGATGCCGTCCGTGCTTGACTCGATGATCGAGCCCATCAAGGCCCAGTTCCCCGCGCTCCACGACGTTGCCCGCGTGCGTATGTTCGAGGAATTCACGTCCGACGAGGCGACCATAGCCGAGCGTCTGAAGGATGCCGACGCCCTGCTGGTGGGCGGCTACCACATTTCGGACGATCTGCTGCGCACCATCAGCGGGCAGGGGCACGTCAAGTGCATCGTGTTCTGCGGTACCGGCGTCGCCAGCTACCTCAATCTCGATAAGGCGCGCGAGCTGAAGATCCGCGTCTGCAACGCCGAACATTATGGCGATCACGCCGTGGCCGAGCACACCTTCGCCCTTCTGTTCGAGCTCATCCGCCGCGTTGGCCAACTCGATAAGGACGTCAAGGCCGGCAACTGGGCGTGGGCCAGCGGCGATGGACTGCAACTCGCCGGCCGTCGCATGGGCATCATCGGACTGGGCGGCATCGGCTCCACCGTGGCCGGCATCGCCCGCGCCCTCGGCATGGAGGTCGCCGCATGGAATTCGCATGTGCCGCCCGAGCATTTCGAACGCTCCGGTGCCACTCCGGTCGACGATCTCAACAAGCTCATCGAAACCAGCGACGTCATCTCCGTCCATCTGCCGCTGAACAACGCCACGCGCGGCATCGTCACCGCCGAGAACCTTGCGCATGTGAAGCCCGGCACCCTGTTCATCAACACCGCCCGCTCCGAAGTCATCGAATCCGGTGCGCTGCTTGCCCGACTGCAAAAGGGCGATGTTCCCGCCGCACTCGACGTGTTCGACCATGAGCCGCTGACCGCCGACGACGCCATCTGCCATGTGCCCGGCATCGTCCTGACCCCGCACGTCGGCTGGCGTGCCGACGGCGCGTTCAAGGAGCTCACCCGCCAGATGATCGCCTGCCTGACCGCCTACTTCGCCGGCGAAGACTATAACGTCGTCGTCTCCGAACGCTGATAGCCCTGCCTAGCCTCGCGCTCAATCGAACACCCAGCCAGTCGACCACCGGAACACGCTCATGCAGACGATTCTCAACACGCCCGACGATCCCGCCCACGATTCGCTCGTCGAAAAAAAGTCCGAATTTATCGGCGACGCCGCCCATGTCGATACGCTCGACGAGGCGCTCGCGTTCGTGGCTGCGATCCGTGAGCAGCATCCGAAAGCCCGACACGTGGCGTATGCCGCCGTGTGCGGAGGCGCGGATGGGCGACTGTCCGAACGCATGAGCGATGACGGCGAGCCGTCCGGTACCGCCGGCAAGCCGATTCTCGACGTACTCAAGCAGTCGGGCACCACCGATTGCGTGGTTGCCGTCACCAGATATTTCGGTGGTATTCTGCTGGGCTCCGGTGGGCTGGTCCGCGCGTACTCATCCGCCGCATCATTGGCGATGAAAGCCGCCCGCGCCGCCCGCATCATGACCGCCAAGCGATACCGGGTTCGCCTCGAATACCCGCAGTTGGCCCGATTCCAGCAGATCCTGGCGCAGCTTGGTGGCAGTCAGGAGGATGAATCGTATGCGGTGAACGTCGAGTTGACCGCGGTGGTGCCGCAGGATGATTGCGCGCGATTCGAGGAGCGTGTGCGGGAAGCGTTCAATGCCGCTGTGGTGCCGGCTCCGATTGACATGGTCAACATTCCGGTTCCGCTCGCGTGACGCCTGTATGACTAAGCTGGGCATCATGACCGACGAGAACACCACCAGCCAGCAGACCCAGCCCACCGAGGCCGCAACCGAGGCCGCGGCCGAGACTGCAACCGACACGGACGCCCAGCAGCAGGACCAAGGCGCGCAGTCCGCAGCCGAGTCCGCCGCTCCGGTGGATTTCGAACCGCTGACCGCTACATACGAGCGTCTGCGCCATTCCACCGACCCGGCCGAACTGTCCGAATTCGCCCGTCGGCCGTTGCCTGACCGTGCCGATCAGGCGGCGTTCTCCCGCGCCACCGCACTTTTGGAGGCTGTGGCCGGCAACCCGCACACCCCGGTGGCCGATCGTGTGTTCCTCGCCGACACCATGCCGTTCCCGAACGTATTGGTCAAACTCTCCGAAGACCCCGAACCGTCCGTGCGTCAAGCCGTGGCCGCCAACGGGGACGACAAGAATTGGCTGGTCGGCCGTCTGACCAAGGACCCGGTGCCTGCGGTCCGGGATACGGCGTTGAAAAACAAGCGCACCAGCTGGAAGATGCGGCTTGAGGGTGCGCAGGACCCCACTGCGGATGCGGAGACATTGGATTTCTTGGGCGTACTTGGCACCGAATCCGAAGAGGGAGCACCGGCGGTGCTTTCTTCGATGGTCCGCCGTGCCGTGGCACTGAACCCCAATACGTCCGAAGCGATGCTTGCCAAATTGGCCAACGACCCCTCGGCCGAGGTGCGGCACGCCGTGGAAAGCCGCCGCTAAGCACACTATTGCTGTGTTTTGCCGCGCAAATTTGGCCGGCAATCACCCCCTGTCCACCATTGTGAGCGCTCACATCTCACTATGTGAGGGTAAAAAGTACATAATTTGGCGGAATCATGGCATTTTTCTTACGGTGTGGCGCAATCAAACGGCGTTAGACTGGGGCTATGAGTGAGATTACCGAGAGTGAAGAGCGTCTGGCCCGTCCGTTGATTCGACTGGCCAAGTTGGTCGGTGTCGGCACGAGTTATTTGGGCATGAGCCATGACTACCACGAGATAGACGATGACGTCCTGATCGAGGTGCTGGCAGCGCTGGGCATCGACGCCTCCAGCGAGAGCGCCCAACTCATCGCCATCCGACGCATTCTGAACGAGCGTTACGCCCGATTGGTGGCACCCACCGTGCTGCATATCGCCGGTAGCGAGGACCGGGTGCTGGTGAACACCGGTATTCTGGACGTGCCTTCGGCGAGCATCACGCTGGAGAATGGCGAGCCATATCAAGGCACCATTGAAGTTGGTCCTGGAGATGGATCCCAGGCCTACGACTTGGATGGTACGTTCATTTCGAATGCGGCTGTGGTCATTCCCGCCGATCTGCCGATTGGTTACCATACGCTGCACGTCAAGGTCGCCGACCGTGTGCAAGACGCCACTTTGATCAGTGCACCTGATCGCGTCGATCTGCTTGACCCGATGAAGGGCGGCAGTCTGTGGGGCTGGATGGCCCAGCTGTACTCGATTCGCTCCTCCAACTCCTGGGGCGTGGGCGATTACGAGGATCTGAAGACCATGCTGGTGGACGCCAAGCAGAAGACCGGTGCCGACTTCGTGCTCATCAATCCGGTGCATGCCGCCGAGCCGGTGTCCCCGCTCACCCCGTCGCCGTATCTGCCGGTAAGCCGTCGCCTGATCAACTTCACGTACATCCGTCCTGAGGCGATCGCCGAATATGCCACGCTCAGCGAGGGCGACAAGAATGCCGTCGACGGACTGCATGCCGACACCGAACCGCTGAACGGTGATTCCCAGCTCATCGACCGTGACGCCATGTGGCGCAGCAAGATGCACGCCCTGTGGATTATCTTCAAGGCCGGCCGTACCGCCGAACGCCAAAGCGTATTCGACCAATTCAAGGCGGACTGTGGTTCCGACTTGGAGGCGTATGCCACGTGGTGCCTGTGCTACGACAAGTGGGGGGCGCCCAACGGCGAGGAGGGCAACTGGGAGCGCAAGTTCAATCGCAACTCCCCGGAAATCGCCAATCTGCGCAAGCAGTACCCGGACACTTTGGACTTCTACCGCTGGCTGGAATGGATTGCCGCCGAGCAGCTGTCCTCCGCCCAACAGGCAGCCAAGGACGCCGGCATGCATATCGGCATCATGTCCGATATGGCCGTCGGCGTGCACCCCTCCGGCGCTGACGTGTGGTGGAATCCCGAGCGCTTCGCCAAGGGAGCCACGGTCGGCGCACCGCCGGACATGTTCAACCAGCAAGGCCAGAACTGGAGCCAGCCGCCGCTGAGCCCGATCAATCTGGAGACCACCGGCTACGAGGCCTACCGCAATATGGTGCATGGCATGTTCGCCCGTGCCGGTGCGGTGCGCATCGATCACATCCTTGGTCTGTTCCGCCTGTGGTGGATTCCCGAGAACCGTTCGGCTATGGATGGCGCTTACGTGTACTACGACTCAGACATCATGCTGGGCGTTCTGGCCATCGAGGCCTCTCGTGCCGGCGGCGTGGTCGTAGGTGAGGACCTCGGCGTGGTGCCGGACCATGTGGCCGATTCCCTGTCGAGCCACGGTATTCTCGGTTGCGCCGTTGAATGGTTCGAGCAGTGCGACGGCGTGTTCCGCGCCCCCTCCCAGTGGCGTCCGTATGCATTGGCCTCCGTGAATACGCACGATTTGCCGCCGGCCGCCGGTTACCTGGAATACGAGCACGTCAAGATTCGTGAGCGTCTGGGCTTGCTGACCGGCCCGGCCGAGGAATTCGAAGCCTCCGCCAAGGCCGAGCAGGATGCGATGCTGGCCATGCTGGTCGAGCAGGGTTATCTTGATGCCGACTTTGCCGAACATCGTGAGGATCACGAGGCGGATATCGTCGACGCGCTGTACCGCGCACTGAAGGGTTCGCCGTGCAAGCTGCTCGCCGCCTCGATCACCGACGCGGTGGGGGAGAAGCGTGCGCAGAACCAGCCGGGCACCAACAACGAATACCCGAACTGGCGCATCCCACTGGCCGACGCCAAGGGCAACGTGGTACCGCTCGAAACCCTCTTCGACACCCCCGGTGCCCAACGCTTCGCCCAAATCTTCAATTCCTGACCCGCTTTACCTCCCTCTGACGAGCCGAGTCGTTAAGCGGACAGTCCAGTGGACTGTCCGTAGACGAGGCCTGAAAGAAGCGATAGCTGAGAGAAGGCAGGGAATTGCCTCACCGTAGGTGAGTCGGTTAGCCGAAGTGGGTGGGAGAGAAACCATAAATAGGGGAAGAGAAGCCATAAACCCAATGGAGTGTCCCCAGTTGCCCTATGTCAAGCCCGGCGATATACTAGTGGATTGTTGTGTTTCCCTAAGGGGTCCTTCAAAGCGCTATCCCACTCGCCATCGAGGACTTTCAGGGAGCCCACGGATAATGAGGTTCGACGCCTCTTGGATGCGGCCCTGACCAAGCCACACCAAGCAGCTGAGACCCGGAACACAATATAGAAAAGGTAATCCAGTGAAAACTTTCACTCCGAAGCCAGCTGATCTGACTCATGACTGGTACGTCATCGACGCCACCGACGTGGTGCTCGGTCGTCTCGCCACTCAGGCGGCAACCCTGCTGCGTGGCAAGAACAAGCCGACCTACGCTCCGCACGCCGATTCCGGCAACCACGTGATCATCATCAATGCCGACAAGATTGCTCTGACTGGCAACAAGATGGGCAAGGAGCTCTACTCGCACTCCGGCCGTCCCGGTGGTCTGCGTCGTGACTCCTACGCCGAGCTGCTCGAGAAGAACCCCGAGCGCATCATCAAGAACGCTGTCAAGGGCATGCTGCCGAAGAACCGTCTGGCCAAGGTGCAGCTCGACCGCCTGCGTATCTTCCGTGGCGCCGAGCACCCGCACACCCCGCAGAAGCCCCAGGTCTTCGAGATCGCCCAGGTCTCGCAGCAGGCCAAGTGAAACCTGAGAGGAGATAAGAATCATGGCTGAAAACACCAACGACTCCCAGGTTGTCGAGACCGAAGAGGAGCTCACCAACTACACCACCGAGACCAACGCTGGCGCTGGCACCGGCACCTCCGCGATTGAGCCGGGCTACGGCACCGGTCGCCGCAAGGAGGCTGTCGCCCGTGTCCGTCTGGTTCCGGGTGACGGCAAGTGGACCATCAACGGCCGCACTCTGGAGGAGTACTTCCCCTCCAAGCTGCTGCAGCGTGAGGTCAACTCCCCGATCGTTCTGCTCAAGCTCGAAGGCAAGTTCGACGCTATCGTCCTCGTTGACGGCGGCGGCACCACCGGCCAGGCCGGCGCCATCCGCCTCGGCGTTGCCCGCGCTCTGAACGCCATCGATCGTGATGCCAACCGCGCCGCCCTGAAGAAGGCTGGCTTCCTGACCCGCGACGCTCGCGTCGTGGAGCGCAAGAAGGCTGGTCTGCACAAGGCACGTCGCGCCCCGCAGTTCTCCAAGCGTTAATTTCGCTTGTCCTGTACCGAGCATACAAAGGCTCTCCGCGGAATTCCGCGGAGAGCCTTTGTGTTTGTGTCGCGCTGTCTTGAGTGTGACTCACACCTGCTTCATCAGCGTGATGCTCAGCGCCGGCATGGTCCAGACATTGTCGTCGACGGGAGTGTCCGGTGTATCATCCACAGGGGCATCGGGCATATCAGCTGATACCTCATCCCGAGGCGCGGACGAGGTGCCGTTTGCGGCGTGATCTGTTACTGGCATCGCGAATTTGATGGTATCCGCTTCATTCTCAGTCGAGGATTCCGTACGCTGCATGGCCACTTCTTTGACCATCTTGAGTACTGTCTCGCTGGCGTCCGGTACATGCTGCGTCCAGACGGTGGTGTCACCGTTCAAATCGCATTCCTCGACCTGAGTGCCATGCCCGGCTCGACGGCCGTTGATTTCGGCCGAGCACCATTTAGGCGTCCAGTGAGTGTCTGGCGGCAGGCGGAATGTGCGGTCGTCAGCGGTGCCGTTGACCACAATGCACACGTCCACCTCACTGTTGGACAGCAATCGCATGGTGAAGCTACGTACGCCCAGATCGAACCAGTCACGCTCCATCGGCGTGGTGCCGTCGGGCAGGAACCACTGCACGCGGCTTGAGGGCTTGAGTAGGCCGAGCTGGGTCAGTCGGGTGAAGAAGTCCTCGTGGTGATACAGGTCCAGTGATTTACGTAGCGCCACCAGTCGAGACACGGTTTCCAAGCGGCGCATTTCGCGCGTCTTGTTGGTGGAATACATCCAATCCCACTTCAGCCACGTGATGTCGTTGTCTTGGCAGTAGGCGTTGTTGTTGCCGTCCTGCGTGTTGCGGAATTCGTCGCCGGCGAGCATCATCGGCGTACCCAGCGAGAGCAGCAGCATGCCGATCATGTTCATAGCCGCCTGTTCGCGTGCCGCAATGACGTCTGGATCATCGGTGACGCCTTCGACGCCGAAATTGGCGGAATGGTTCACCGACGAGCCATCATTATTGTTTTCGCCGTTGGCTTCATTGTGCTTGGAGCGGTATCTGGTGAGGTCCGTCAGCGTGAAACCGTCGTGGCAGGACACGAAATTGATGGAGGCCGGAGCGCCGCGCCCGGGTTCGGTGGCGAACAGATCGGCCGAGCCGCAGAGTCGCGTGGCCATCTCCTGCAAACTGATACGACCGAAATCGGAGCCGCCGTCCACATCCTCAAGCCAGAAGGTGCGGGCCGTGTCGCGGAAGCGGTCATTCCATTCGGCGAACGGCACGGAGAATTGGCCGGTGCGCCAGCCGAGGTTGCCCAGATCCCACGGCTCCATAATGAGCTTCAGGTTGCCCAGCAGCAGATCGGAACGCAGGACGTAGAGGAACGGGTGATGATGGGTGAATTCGCCTTCCAGGCGGGCCAGCGTGACGCCAAGGTCGAAACGGAAACCGTCTATGCCGATACGCTTGGCCCAGTATCGTAATGAGTCGATGGCAAAGGTGACCACATGCGTGTTGGTGAAGTCCAGCGTATTGCCGCAACCGGTGGTGTCTTCGAGTCGACCGGTATTGGATTTTTGATGGCGATAGTAGGCCAGGTCGTCGAGGCCGCGCCAGCAGACCGTCGGGCCTTCGACGCCGCCTTCGCATGTGTGGTTGTAGACCACGTCCATGATGACTTCGAAGCCGGCCTCGTGCAGTGCGCGCACCATGTCTATGACTTCTTGGCGCACGGCGGCCGCGCCCTTCTCTTGGGCTGCTTTGGTGGCATAGGAGGGTTCGGGGGCGAAGTAGCTGAGGGTGGAGTAGCCCCAGTAGTTCTTGCGGCTGTGTTCTTGCAGGAAGAGCTCGTCCTGCTTGGCCATAATCGGCAGCAGTTCGATGGATGTGATGCCTAGACCCTGCAGATAGGCGAGCGTGGTGGGGTGTGCGAGTCCGGCGTAGGTGCCGCGCAATGATTCGGGCAGCCACGGTGCGTTGGCGGTGAAGCCTTTGACGTGCATCTCATAGATGACGGTTTTGCGCCACGGCACATGCGGGTGCTGCGGGTCGCCCTCATGCTTATGGGTATCGCGATCGTCGATGGCCACGGACACCGGCATATGGCCGAGTGAGTCTACGGTGCTCATGGCACCGTATGCCGAGCCGATTACCTTGCGGTCCACGACATCGCATTCATAGGAGAAGGCGGCGGGGGTGAGCTCCATGGAGCCGTCGATGCCCTTGCCATACGGGTCAAGCAGGAATTTGTATGGATTGAAGCGCACGCCGTGTTTCGGGTCCCATGCGCCGTCCACGCGGTAGCCATAACGCATGCCGTCCCATGCTTTGGGCAGGTGCACGTACCACAGGCCGTAGTTCGGCCCGGTCATGCGGAACAAGGTCTCGCGCAGATACAAATGTTCGATAATGCGTGTGCATACCGGGAACTCATGAATCTGCTGGATAAAGGAGATATTCGGGTCCTCGAACAGGCGGATGGCGTCTTGGAAGAAAGCGCTGGGCTCATCAATGGGCTCCAGTACGCATAGCCAAACCTGATCGGCAGTTTCGGAACGAACAACGACGTCAGCCCCACCGTCGTCAGTGAAGTACAGCCCTGGGCGAGTGGCGTAACGATGCAACGGTGGGTTTTTCATACCTCCATTGTAGACGTGTTGTCACTTTTGGTGGAAGCCCTTGATTTCCTGCCGCGTTCCGCAGCACCGCAGATGCCGTCGAGATAATTCTCGGCGAACCGCAACGCGGCACCGATGATGTTCTGATCTTCGGCGCAGTAGCTCTTGCGCAGATTGAAATGGTCGGTGCCGAACGGGCTGCGTGCGATGACGCGCGTCTTCAGATCCTCGATGTCGCTGTCTTCAAGATGCTGGGCTGCTTCACCGCCGACAATCACGTCGCCCGCGATGATGGATCGCGCGTTGACGATGGCCTGCGCCACGTAATCCAGCCACTCATCCATGCGCTCGCGATGATGCCGTTCGCCCTGCTCAAGCACGCTGAAGAAGCCGGGAATGCTTTCGTAATCCTCGGGCAAGGTCTCCGGCGAGCAGTAGGTGTCCATGCAACCGCGCTGGCCGCAGTAGCATTCGCGGCCGCCCGGCACCAGCGTCATGTGTTCGATGGCGCCGTTGCACTGGTTCGGGCCTTGATACAGTTTGCCCCCCGCGATCACCGCGCCGCCCGGGCGTCGCTCCAGATAGACGCACACCGCATCGGTGAGCGTGGAGTCGAACCAGAGTTCGGCCATGGCTGAGGCATCGGAATCGTGGATCATCATGCACGGGTAATGGACCGATTGGCTGATGGTTTCGAGCGTGAGCCCAGTGTTGCCCATAATGGTGCCGAAGATGATGGTGGTGGCGTCGGGGGAGAGGATGCCTTGGATGGCGAACGAGACGCCGAGCACCTTGCTGTGCTTCTTTTCGACGTCGGCGGCGAAGTTGTTGATGATGCCGCCGATACGCTGGTAGTAAACGTTGGTGTTGCGGTAAGGCAGGGCATCGTTGCGTTTTTCGATGACGTTGCCGTACAGGTTAATCGCGCACAGGCGCAGTTCGTTGGACCGCATCACTACCCCGATGGCAGTGCGATGATCGGGATTGAACTCATAATTTTGCGCCTTGCGCCCGCCGGTGGAATCCTGCAGTTCGCCTTTGCGGATGAGTCCGTCATCTTCTAGTGCGCGCAGATTTTGGGTGATGGTGGGCAGGCTGAGGCCGAGTTCGCGTTCCAGTTCCTGCTTGGTAACATGGCTATGGCCATACAGATACTGGGCCATGGCACTGCGGTTGTGCGCTTTCACTGCGGTCGATGGCATTGCCCTCATATTTACCCCTTTGTGCGATGAGATATATGCAAGTATACTTTATGAAAGTGGCTTTCATGTGCCTCGACGCGGAGGTTATGAGGCAACAATCGTATATTTGTAGGCGATTTTGGGTACTTTTTTAAACCAATTTTCTAGAAATGTGGAGAAAATGATTGCTTTTGAAAACTTACTTTAAAAAAGTTCTCGGATTGTGTTGTTTGCAGGCATGTGATTTTCGGTAAAAAGTGAACAAAAAGTACCAAATCGCCGGATAGAGTGAGGATTTGTTCGATATTTCGCACAACTCGTAACAAAAACTGTTCAATATCGCACGTGAAACGCCGTCGATTTTGTGCGTATGCATCGCGCCGGACCGTTCAGTATATTGTGCCTCAGGTCACATATGCAATGTGACAACGCATCACCGGTCATTTTCGGTTACTGAGGCGGTATCCCGCTGGTGCAACTGAGGTGACGAGGCGATGGCCCAGAACTTTGCCATATACCCCAAGAAGATCGAGGAGGACCCCAAGTGGCAGAAGCAAAGAAGAAAGTCGAAGCTACCAAGCCGACTCCAGAAGAGAAGCAGGCCGCAGCTGAGGCCGAAGTTGACGCGCTGGTTGCCCGCGCCAAGAAGGCTCTCGTCGAATTCGAGAACCTCGACCAGAAGCAAGTTGATCGTATCGTCGCCAAGGCCTCCATCGCCGCTCTGAACAAGCACCTCGTTCTCGCCAAGATGGCCGTCGACGAGACCGGCCGTGGTCTCGTGGAAGACAAGGCTACCAAGAACATCTTCGCCTGTGAGCACGTCACCAACTACTTGGCCGGCCAGAAGACCGTCGGCATCATCCGTGAAGACGACGTGATGGGCATCGATGAGGTCGCCGAGCCCGTCGGCGTGGTCGCCGGTGTCACCCCGGTTACCAACCCGACCTCCACCGCCATCTTCAAGTCCCTCATCGCCCTGAAGACACGCTGCCCGATCGTCTTCGGCTTCCACCCCGGCGCGCAGAAGTGCTCCGTCGAGGCCGCCAAGATTGTGCGCGACGCCGCCATCGAGGCCGGTGCTCCCGAGAACTGTATCCAGTGGATCGAGCACCCGTCCATCCAGGCCACCGGCGCGCTGATGCAGCACCCGGGCGTGGCCACGATCCTCGCCACCGGTGGTCCGGGCATGGTCAAGGCCGCTTACTCCTCCGGCAAGCCCGCCCTCGGCGTGGGTGCCGGCAACGCCCCGGCCTATGTTGATTCCGATGTGGACATCGTGCGTGCCGCCAACGATCTGGTGCTCTCCAAGCACTTCGATTACGGCATGATCTGCGCCACCGAGCAGGCCATCATCGCCCACAAGGACGTCTACGACCAGCTCATCAAGGAGCTCAAGGTCCGTAAGGCCTACTTCGTCAACGCCGAAGAGAAGGCCAAGCTGGAACAGTACATGTTCGGCTGCACTGCCGGTTCCGGCGTCAAGCCCGTGCTGAACTCCGCGGTGCCGGGCAAGTCCCCTCAGTTCATCGCCAAGGCTGCTGGCTTCGAGATTCCGGCCGACGTCACCATTCTGGCCGCCGAGTGCAAGGAAGTCTCCGACGACGAGCCGCTGACCCACGAGAAGCTCGCTCCGGTGCAGGCCGTGCTCAAGGCCGACAACAAGGAGCAGGCCTTCGAGATGTGCGAGAAGATGCTCAAGCTGGGTGCCGGCCACACCGCCGCCATCCACACCAACAACCAGGAGCTCGTGCGTGAGTACGGCGTCCGTATGCACGCCTGCCGCATCATCTGGAACCAGCCTTCCTCCCTCGGCGGCATCGGCGACATCTACAACGCCATCGCCCCGTCGCTGACCCTGGGCTGCGGCTCCTACGGCGGCAACTCGGTGTCCGGCAACGTGCAGGCCGTGAATCTCGTTAACATCAAGCGCATTGCTCGGAGGAACAACAACATGCAGTGGTTCAAGATCCCGGCCAAGACCTACTTCGAGCCGAACGCCATCAAGTACCTGCGCGACATGTACGGCATCGAGAAGGCCGTCATCGTGTGCGATAAGGTCATGGAGCAGCTCGGCATTGTCGACAAGATCATCGACCAGCTGCGCGCCCGCTCTAACCGTGTGACCTTCCGCATCATCGACTACGTCGAGCCGGAGCCCTCCGTCGAGACCGTCGAAAAGGGCGCTGAGATGATGCGCGAGGAGTTCGAGCCGGACACGATCATCGCGGTTGGCGGCGGCTCCCCGATGGATGCCTCCAAGATTATGTGGCTGCTCTACGAGCACCCGGAAATCGCCTTCTCCGACGTGCGCGAGAAGTTCTTCGATATCCGTAAGCGCGCCTTCAAGATCCCGCCGCTGGGCAAGAAGGCCAAGCTGGTGTGCATCCCGACCTCCTCCGGCACCGGTTCCGAGGTCACCCCGTTCGCCGTGATCACCGATCACAAGACCGGCTACAAGTACCCGATCACCGACTACGCGCTGACCCCGTCCGTGGCCATCGTGGACCCGGTGCTGGCTCGCACCCAGCCGCGCAAGCTGGCCTCCGACGCCGGCTTCGACGCCCTGACCCACTCGATGGAAGCCTACGTGTCCGTGTACGCGAACGACTTCACCGACGGCATGGCCCTGCACGCGGCCAAGCTCATCTGGGACAACCTGGCTGAGTCCGTCAATGGCGAGCCCGGCCTGGCCAAGACCAACGCTCAGGAGAAGATGCACAACGCCGCCACCATGGCCGGCATGGCATTCGGCTCCGCGTTCCTCGGCATGTGCCACGGCATGGCCCACACCATCGGTGCCCTGTGCCACATCGCCCACGGCCGTACCAACTCCATCCTGCTGCCGTACGTGATTCGTTACAACGGCCAGATTCCTGAGGAGCCCACTTCTTGGCCGAAGTACAACAAGTACATCGCCCCGGAACGCTACCGGGATATCGCCCGCAACCTCGGCATCGACACCGGCAAGACCCCGGCCGAAGCCGTGGAGAACCTGGCGAAGGCCGTCGAGGACTACCGTGACAACAAGCTCGGCATGAACAAGAGCTTCCAGGATTGCGGTGTGGACGAGGACTACTTCTGGTCCGTGCTCGATCAGATCGGCATGCGCGCCTACGAGGACCAGTGCACCCCGGCCAACCCGCGCATCCCGCTGATCAACGACATGAAGGACATCGCCGTCGGTGCTTACTACGGTGTCTCCCAGGCGGAAGGCCACAAGCTGCGCATCGAGCGCGAGGGTGAGGCCGCTACTGAGGAAGCCTCCGAGCGTTGATTGCAGGCGGTTTGTGGTTGGTGGCACCATCAGTAGCCACCAACCGCGGTGTTGCAGCTTAGTGTCTGCATAGCGCGACACAAGGAGCCCGACCCCATTACAGGGGCCGGGCTCCTTTGCATATGTGGTGCTCCCTCAGCCAGCAGGTACACCTCCATGGGGTGGTAACCCACTCATGGGGCGGTAACTTGCCCATGGGGCGGTGAAAACCCCCATGGGGCGGTGTACGAAAACGGCTCTATTCTGCGGAAGGTAAAATTTTACCGTCCGCCCCATGGGCCAATTACCGCCCCATGAGGTAATTACCTCCCCATGGAATCGCTGAAGCGTCGCTAAATCGCCGCAATTATGCAGCCAAAAGCAATAAAGCTGGCAAACGCCTCGGTAATGCCGGTCACCATGGGCTTCAAGGTTGTGCGCCGTGTAACCACCGGCAACGCAACGGCGCGGGCCAACAGCAGCACAGTCATCGCAATCAGATACGGGCTGCGTCCAGCCGGCACGGCGGCTAGCAGCAATAGCGCCACATGCCATACCCACGAAGCCGCCACGTACGAACGCTTCCCGCGTTCCCGGATCATGGTTTTGACCACCAAAACCGACCCATACTGCGTCAGCGCAAACAGCACGGTGGCAATCAGCCCGCTCACGGGCAATGAACCCGCGGGCCACCAGGCGTGAAGGTCGAATATCTGGCTCAAATCTGGCATATTCCGAATCGCGGTGCGTGCGGCGGTGACATCAGCGGCTGCGCACGAGGCATGTGCTGCGTTGATGGGCATAACACATGCCGTCTCAACAGTGCTGCCAAACGACGCGATCACCGTGGCCATGGCCGACGCGGCAATCACCGACACGGCATTGCCCCACAGCGAGCGCTCCTTCCTCAGCCACGAGGACAGCATCGACAGCGCAACCAGCACTATATATAAGGGAGCCCAACGCAGTATGCCGGTATGCGTAATCAGGAATGGCAAGCCGATGACGATGAGCGCTACGGCATAAGTGAGCATCGGCGGCAGATAACGGCGTGAAAAGTGTGCTTTGAACCAGTGCGCGGCGCTGAACTGCACGCAATAGCACACGGCCCACGTCGCCAATAGCCAAAGCGTATCAAGATTAGGCCCGCCGATAAAGAAGCCAGCCACAGCGGGCAGCATAACCATTACCCATGCGCCAGGTTGGTTGTCGAACCAATCGTGTTTAAGAGTCTTGCGGCGGGAAGTCATATCTGTCATGATATCGCAGCGAATGGTTCTCAATAAGAAAGATGTGAGACCTGCATTGCGACAATCGAACAGACGCCGAGCGGCTATGCCGCGAGGTAATACGAACGGCATGAGCGCGACACGCACGAACTCCACTGTCCCACCTCAATGCTTGAATAAACAAGTTGCCTGATTTGGGCTCGCAAATTGGAATTAAAAAAGCGAGCGCGGGCCGGGAGCCACTTCAAGTGAAGTGACAGCCGGAAACCGCGCACTGATGTCGGATGACCGCCAGAGGACGTATGTCCAAGGGAGGCCATGCGCGCCGGTGCCCTAGAAGCAGGTTGGTAAACAGTACAACGAACATCGCTAGAAAGGGCGGACGGCAATGGCGGGACAGAAAATCCGCATCAGGCTTAAGTCCTATGACCATGAGGTCATCGACCAATCGGCGAAGAAGATCGTCGAAACGGTGACGAACGCGGGCGCAACTGTTGTTGGCCCCGTTCCGCTGCCGACCGAGAAGAACGTCTTCTGTGTTATCCGTTCTCCTCACAAGTACAAGGATTCTCGCGAGCACTTCGAGATGCGCACTCACAAGCGCCTCATCGACATCGTGGACCCGACCCCCAAGGCCGTGGACTCCCTGATGCACATCGATCTGCCTGCGGACGTCAACATCGAAATCAAGCTGTAAGGGAGGAGGAAGCATTATGTCTAATCGCAAGGCTCTGCTGGGCAAGAAGCTCGGCATGTCCCAGGTGTGGGACGAGAACGGCTTCTTCGTGCCCGTCACTCTTGTCGACGTGTCCACCAACGTGGTGACCGCCGTGAAGACCGAGGAATCTGACGGCTACAAGGCTGTCCAGCTCGGCTACGGCGCCATCGATCCCACCAAGGTGACCAAGCCGCTGGCTGGCCACTTTGCCAAGGCCGGTGTCACCCCGCGTCGCCACCTCGTCGAGGTGCGCACCGACGACGTCGATCAGTTCGAGGCTGGCCAGGAACTGGCCGCTGATCTGTTCGAAGAGGGTGCTGAGGTCGACGTGACCGGCACCACCAAGGGTAAGGGCTTCGCCGGTACCATCAAGCGTTGGGGCTTCAAGTCCTACCGCCGTACTCACGGTTCTCACAAGAACGAGCGCCGTCCCGGTTCTGTGGGCGCATGCGCCACTCCGAGCCGTATTCTCAAGGGCAAGCGTATGGCCGGCCGCATGGGTCATGTGACCGCCACTACCCAGAACCTGACCGTCGTCTCCGCTGATGTCGAGAACGGCATCCTCGCCATCAAGGGCGCCATTCCTGGCCCCAAGGGCGGCATCGTTCTCGTCCGCTCGGCTGTGAAGGGAGCCTGATAAACCATGGCAAACGTTACTCTGAACGTCACCGACGCCAAGGGCCAGGCCACCGGCACCGTTGAAGCTCCTGAGGCTCTCTTCGGCGTTTCCGCCGAGGATGTCCAGGCTCACATCCCGCTGATCCACCAGGTTGTCACCGCTCAGCTCGCTGCTGCTCGTCAGGGCACCCACGCCACCAAGACTCGTGGCATGGTTTCCGGCGGCGGCAAGAAGCCGTGGAAGCAGAAGGGCACCGGTCGTGCTCGTCAGGGCTCCATCCGTGCACCGCAGTGGTACCACGGCGGCACCGTGTTCGGCCCGCAGCCGCGTGACTACTCTCAGCGCACCCCCAAGAAGATGAAGGCCGCAGCTCTGCGCTACGCCCTGTCCGATCGCGCCAACGCCGGTCGCGTTGCCGTGGTGGAGTTCGGTATCACCGAGCCGTCCACCAAGGCCGCTGTCGCCGCTCTGGCCCCGATCACCGCGGACAAGTTCACCACGGTCGTCTTCACTCGCGACAACATCAACGAGTGGCTCTCCGTGCGCAACATCCCGACCGTTCACCCGATTTTCGTCGATCAGCTCAACACGTACGACGTGATTACCTCGCAGTACGTGGTCTTCACCAAGGAAGCCTTCGAGGCTTTCGTGGCTGCCAAGACCGAGCCGAAGGAGGCCTGATTTAGATGGTCGCTATTCACAAGCCCGCTCACGACGTGATTCTTAAGCCCGTCGTCTCCGAGAAGAGCTACGCCGCTTCCGACCGTGGCCAGTACACCTTCGTGGTGGCTCCGGATGCGAACAAGGTGCAGATCAAGCAGGCAATCGAAGAGATCTTCAAGGTCAAGGTGACGAACGTCAACACCCTCAACCGCGCTGGCAAGAAGCAGCGCACTCGCACCGGTTTCGGCCAGCGCGCTTCCCAGAAGCGTGCGATCGTGACCGTCGCCGAGGGCCAGACGATCGACATCTTTGGTAACTGAAGGTTAGCCGAGAAAAGTTAAAGGAAGAACTACATTATGGCTATCCGCGTTTATAAGCCGACGACCGCAGGCCGCCGCAACGCGTCCGTCTCGGATTTCTCCGAGCTGACTCGTTCTACGCCTGAGAAGTCGCTGGTTCGCAAGAAGTCCAAGACCGGCGGTCGTAACTCTTACGGCCGTATCACCTCCCGTCATCGCGGCGGCGGCCACAAGCGTCAGTACCGTCTCATCGATTTCAAGCGTTGGGACAAGGACGGCGTGCCCGCCAAGGTTGCCGAGATCGAGTACGATCCGAACCGCTCCGCCCGTATCGCCCTCCTGCACTTCGCAGATGGCGAGAAGCGCTACATCATCGCGCCGAAGGGCATCAAGCAGGGCGACGTCATCGAGACCGGTGCTCAGGCTGATATCAAGCCGGGCAACAACCTGCCGCTGAAGAACATCCCGACCGGTACCGTGGTTCATGCCATCGAGCTCCGCCCGCTGGGCGGCGCTAAGATCGCTCGTTCCGCTGGTGCTGCCGTTCAGCTCGTCGCCAAGGATGGCGCCTACGCTCAGCTGCGTATGCCGTCCGGCGAAA
>OGQA01000076.1_pt1 | contig 56681 bp, 58 predicted proteins | sample 1553011 | NCBI WGS metagenome assembly OGQA01 (sample SAMEA2580256, study PRJEB22360) | human gut metagenome | biome: human gut; feature: human-associated habitat; material: faeces | place: Denmark | collected 2008/2010 | reverse complement strand
GAGACGGGGATGGAAACTGTCGTCTCAGGCGAAACGGTCGGCAACGCTTCGCCGTGAGATACAGGGCGGGGATGCCGTATTTTTGCAGGTGCTCCATGAGCGAAAAGCCGTCCAGCCCCGGCAGCATGACGTCCAGCAGGGCAAGGTCGTAGGCGTGGTCGTCCCCGAGATGCGCCGCTACGGCAAGCCCGTCGTGCAGGATCGTATGGTCATAGCCCGACAGCTCCAGGTGGACCCCAACGGTTTCCGCGATGTACGGATCGTCCTCTGCGATGAGGATTCTGTTCTTAGCCATGCGCTCTCCTTTGCCACAGGATTTCACCAACATTTTATCACATACCGGGCGGGGAAAAAGGCCCGGGATGTTATCATTTTGTTATCATTGCAGAAGGAGGGCGTCAAAAAGCGGCCTGCCGCTTAGAACGGTCTTCGTGTCTGCCTGTTCATAAAAAAGTTACAATATATTTTCCGAAAAACGCTTGTTGTTTTTCGCGGGTATGATATGCTTATGGAAAGTAAGTATCCTAAAACCATCTAAAAACCATGATTGGTGGTAGCGCCATGGTTCATCCCCGTAACGCCTGGTTTGGCTTCGTGTGTTGGCGGTATCGGTGCGGCTCTCAATTATGGAAAGGTCGTATTAAAATCGTTCCTGTTGGCGCATGAGCCAGGCTAATCATCAAGTCGGTTTGTGCGCTTTTGTCTTATGGACTCAGAAGAAACGGAGGATTGGGGCGCAGTATTTTATAAAACCACGATGTTTTCTTTCATGGGATGTGGTTATTGAAAGAAAGCGTCCCCGGTAACTGCCCGGAACGTCAGGTGCACTCTGAAGAAAGGGGGGGAGAGTGATGCCTATGATTGTCTGCACATAAAGGGCTTTCGCATATTATGGGTCATTACTGTACATTGCCAAAAAATGATAGCGCCCTCAAAAGCAACGCGCAACCAAGAGAAACAAATGTCAATGAAAGGGGTATAAATGAATGAAAAAGAAAATCGTATGTGCCCTGGTTACAGCACTGCTTCTTGTTTGCTTTTCTGCGACAGCGCTTGCCGTAAATAACAACTTTAACTTCTATATGGAATCTGGCGGCCCCTCTGCTTTCTCTGATTTAACTCTTAAGAATGGTGGGTCTGCTTATGAGAACATATGGTATGTAACGCCCAAAGCATCTCAAGGTGGAGTATCGAGCAATTGGAGGCCCGGCGAAGTGTGCCGTTTCCGTGTTCGAGATGCAGCTGCGAATATCGCATCCGATCTGTTTACCAAAACGCAGGGAGAAGGGGCCAATTCGCTGTATGGTAAAACGTTTAGTCATCCATACTCTATTACTTCTGTAGGTGGCGCCTACTATAGACTATATGCGGACAAGCCTGCAAGCGATCCCTTTTCGGCATTGAGACTTGTTGGCACATGGTGCCCATAAGCGGCAGCATAGCAAGTAGCATAATGGCCAGAGTGCTTGGTCAATCCAGGCACTCGCCATTCCCTTTTTGTGGATATTTTTGGATCATAAGGAGAAATTATGAAAAAACCGTTTGTAATGTGTCTGATATTCCTCATGCTGTTCAGCCTTTGTGCCTGTTCGAATCAATCCGCTGTTGATATAACAGAGCAGCCGCCGTCGTCCCTTGACCCCGCTGCAGGTGCGCCCGCATCTCAATTGCCGCAACAACTGACCACGAACATTACGCTTGACGCCGAACTCCCCCAAAACACAGGCAAAGTCGATATCCTTACCGTTGGACTTGCTCCAATAGACATGGAAGCTGCAAAACAACTTCTTTTGGCGGGTAAAGAGATCACAAACCATGTTCAAAGCGGCGCTACGGAGGTATATTCCACAAGCGACGGAAGCAACATGTCGGCCACGGGCAGCTTTTTTAGCTTCGATACCAATTTTTCCATCTATATCAATAATGTGTTTAAGTGGTCAGAAAATGACTCCTCCTACAATGCAGACGCTTTTTTAACAAATAAGGACCTGGGTTTTTGCCCGATAGACGAGGCGAAAATGCAGGTCGCGGATGTGCTGCATTCCATGGGTATTGACAGCATTGATCGATCAACCGTATATACGCTTGACCATGCGATGCTTGCAGAAGCAGAAACAGCGAAAAAGAACGATCCCGATTATGCCATTGATATTCAAAGCGGGCAGATTAAGTTTAAGGACAGTTGGACGGAAAACGATGATTGCTATTTTTTCGTTATGGAATGTTGTCTGCATAATATCCCCATTATCGCCGACGACTTTGAGCGGACGGAATCGGGGACAATCATGTTGGGTAATCGCGTGCTTGCTATCCTGTCCAAAGATGGGATACAGTTCTTGCAGATGATAAACCTCTATCGGGAATTGAGCGTCGAAGGGCAGTGTGAAATCATTTCTTCCGAACAAGCGCTCGAGACTGTCGTAAAAAAACTTGACTCTATCATTACCAGCAACCAATATACCATCGGAAATGTCGAACTGCGCTATGTGCCGGAATATGCGGATAAGCAGCATACCAGTCTGCGCGTGATACCCGCATGGTGCTTTTCAATCGAAGAAAACGCTGTGTCAGACACGGGCGACAGCAGTTTAGTACATGAATATATCCTTATGATAGACGCCAGCAATGGCAGCGAAATATTATAGGAGGGAGCAGCTCAATGAAGAACCTTGGGGGGGCATTGCGAATTGATTTGCGCAGAGCCTTCGGCTCATCCGCATTTTTCATTGCCATTGCTCTGTTGATAATACTGAATTACATATCCATTTCTGCCGAGGCCATGGTAACAAATGGAAGCGTAATGTACTTTATGCTGCTGTTCGTTTTTGACGGATCGTTCTGCATCATCGCGACATTTATCGGAGTAATTCCCTTTGGACAATCGTTCTGTGCGGACTGGAAGAATCAATTTATCCGACCCAGTTTGATTCGCTGTTCACCTCTGTCATATGCTTGGAGCAAGGTGATTTCAGTCGCGCTGACCGCGTTCCTGTCCATATTCATCGGTTATCTTTTGACCGCCGTATTGTTTTTTCTGCACCTGCCAATGTTCGGCGCCGAATTCTATCGCGTGGGCTATGAACTGTATGATAACGGGGCTTTGGGAAAACTGATGGAAATCAGTCCGTGGCTGTATTTGGGAGCGCGAATCGCTTTATATGGCGCAGCCTGTGCGTTTTGGGCGGTGTTTGCCCTGTTTGTTTCATCGTTTGTGACGAATGTGTTTGCCACCTTCGCTGCACCCGTGATCGGCTATTATTTCGTTATACACCTGCCTCTGCCTATCTATCTGCGCTTTAACGTCCTGTCCGGCGGGCGCCTGGTTGCGGGCGGCACGGTGACTTCGTTTCTGTATGCGCTGTTTTTCTTTTTCACGCTTACCGTTATCTTTGGATGGCTTTTCTGCTTTCGGGTCAGGAGGAGGCTTGCAAATGGATAAAATGAGAATACCGTTGCATTTGTGCGGCAACAACCTGCGCCGATGGATCAATAACCCGCGTTATTACATCGTTGCCGTTCTTGCTCTTGTATGGGTGCATTATCTTATAAGCCCGATAAAGGCCTTCTCTCAAAGCGTTGGCGTCAACGCAACGATTTGGGGCTTCCCGTTTCTGCTGACAACGTGGTATCCGCACATGGTTCTCCTGCTCGGGGCGGTGCTGCTGTTCTGCGACGCGCCGTTTATGAACAACGGTACTCCCTACGAATGCATCAGAAGCGGCAAACGTGCCTGGACGCACGGTCAATTAGTGTATGTTGTCGTCGCATCCATCATATTTGTCCTGTATCTGTTCCTGGCAAGCGTGGTCTGTCTTCTCCCGAATGTTACCTTATCAACCGATTGGGGAAAGGTCTACAGCACTTTGGCCCAGACGAATGTAGGCAGCATATACAGCCTTATCCCAATCTCTTACCTCATACAGCAAACATACACGCCTTTGCAGGCGATGATTTTAAGCGGCTCTCTCTTAACCTTAGAGACATGCCTGATTGGCACGGTAATGTTCTTTATTAACTCAATCACAAGCCGCGCGGTGGGCGTGTTCTGTGGATTGGTGTTATCGTTTTTCCCTGCTTTCGCAAGCGTGGCCGGCGGTACGTTGATATATTATCTGCTTCCGACGACATGGGCGAATATTTCCATTTTGGACACGAGCGGAAAATCGCTGTATCCGCCGGTCAGCTATGCGGTTTTACTGCTTTTACTGCTTAATGTTATTTTGATGACTGTTTCATCCCTGCTTGCGAGGAAAAAGCAAATAGAAGTGTTAATGCCGGTATAAGGAGAGAGAAATGAATATTATTAAAGTCGAACAGGCAACGAAAAGATTTCAGGACAATGTTGTACTTAACAACGTGAACATTGCTTTTGAGAAGGGAAAGACCTATGGAATTATAGGCAGAAATGGTTCGGGAAAAACCGTCTTGTTTAAGACGATTTGCGGATTTATGCCGCTTACATCCGGCAGGATATTTGTACGCGATAAGCAAATAGGCAAGGACATAGACGTCCCTGACGATATTGGCATAATCATTGAAGCCCCCGGGTTTTTGCCAAATTACAGCGCATATAGGAACCTGTCCCTGCTTGCAAGCATAAAAAGAAAAGTTAAGCCGGAAAGAATCTGCGAGGTGCTCGAATTGGTCGGGCTTGATCCCGATAACAAAAAGCATGTGGCGAAGTTTTCACTTGGTATGCGTCAAAGGCTTGGTATCGCTCAAGCCATCATGGAGAATCCGTCAATCCTGCTGCTTGACGAGCCGATGAACGGCCTTGACAATGCGGGCGTAGAGGATATGCGCGCCCTGTTTCTCAAGCTCAAGGACGAGGGGACTACCATCATATTAGCAAGCCATAACAAAGAGGATATTGATGCGTTGTGCGATTCCGTGTTTTCCATGGATCGGGGGATCGCCGAACAAATACGATGACTTTCCTGTTCTCCCGATGAATGTGACCAGTTGAGGCGAAACGAAAAGCCACAACCCGCGAGAAGCGAGCTGTGGCTTTATGGCCTCACCTGGGGCTTGAGCGTGTGAAATCCAAACAACGCGAAAACCGGCGGCCCATCCGCGTGAAGACCGGCGGCGGTCCCGTCCATGCGAAAACCGGGCCGGCGCCGGCGGCCGGAGGCGGGGCGCCGTCCTTGAAAAACAGCGGCGGGACCCCTATAATAAAATCGTATGCGGCTTTCAACGGCCCAGCGGCCCGGCGGAGGCCGTCCTCCCAAAGGGGCGGCATGCCCGTGGCGCAGCCGGCTACGAGCGCCATCTGTGCGGCCCGCCGCCGGCGCATGGCCGCGGCAATCCATGGAAACGAAGGAGCGAGGAAAAGGGATGGACAGGGTCCGGTTTGCCCTGATCGGGTGCGGCGTGATCGCCGATTTTCATGCGACGGCCATCGAGCGCATTCCGGAGGCGACGCTCACGGGCGTATACAACAGGAGCCGTGCCGGAGCGGAACGGTTTGTACAAAACCGGCCGGTGCGCATCTTTGATACGCTGGAGGCGCTGCTCGCCTCGGAGGATGTGGACGCCGTGTGCATCTGTACGCCCAGCGGGGTGCATACCGCGCAGGCCGTGCAGGCCATGCGTGCGGGCAAGCACGTCGTGGTGGAGAAGCCCATGAGCCTTTCGCTTGCCGATGCGGACCTGCTCATCCGCACCGCGGAGGAGACGGGCGCGAAGGTATGCGTCATCTCGCAGTTTCGCTTTTCCCCCGCCGTGCAGGAGATCCGCCGCGCCATGGAGGCGGGCGCCTTTGGCAGGATTGTTTCCGGCAGTCTGCAGATGAAGTACTATCGCTCCCACGAGTATTACGCTTCCGGCGGGTGGCGCGGAACGTGGGCGCTGGACGGCGGCGGCTGCCTGATGAACCAGGGCATTCACGGCGTCGATATGTTCCGCTACCTGATGGGGCCGGTCAAATCCGTCTCCGCCATCGTCAAAACGCAGACGAGGCGGGTGGAGGTGGAGGACAGCGCCGTAGCCGCGATCGAATTTGCCGGCGGGGCCGTCGGCACGCTGGAGGGATCGACCACCTGCTACCCGGGCTATCCGCGCCGGCTGGAGATCTGCGGCGATGCGGGCAGCGTCGTGCTGGAGGAGGACGCCATCCTGCGCTGGGATCTGCCCATCCCGTGCAGCCTGCCGGTCGGCGCCGGGGCGAAAAACGTGGCCTCCTCGGACCCGAAGGCCATCGATGTGAGCGGCCATGTGCGGCAGATCGGCAATCTCGTCGACGCCGTGCTGCATGGCGCGCCGCTCATGGCGCCCGCCGCCACCGGGCGGCCGCCGCTGGAGCTGATCCTCGCCATCTATACGTCCGCCCGCACGGGCAGGACGGTCACGTTCTGACGGAAACGCGCCCCCTGCGGCGCGGCAACGGCCGCATGGCTGTTGTTGAAACCGGCCCGCCATGCGCACAGGCATGGTGGGCCGTTTGACGTTCCCGGCGGGAAAGCGGGCGGCGGGTCAGCCGAGCGCCACCTCAAGCGCCATCATTACGGCAAACCCGGCCATTGCGCCGAGCGTGCCGGCATGGGAGTGCTCTCCCAGATGCGCTTCCGGAATCAGCTCCTCTACGACAACGTACATCATCGCGCCCGCCGCAAAGGAAAGCATCCACGGCATGACGGGGGCGATCATGGACGAGAGCAGCACGACCAGTATGCCGCATATCGGCTCCACAATGCCGCTGGCAGCGCCGTAGAGGAAGGCGCGGCCGGCGCGCAGGCCCTCCTGCTGCAACGGCAGCGAAATGGCGGCGCCCTCCGGGAAGTTCTGGATGCCCATGCCGAGCGCGAGCACGAGCGCGCCCGCATACATCGCCGTGCTGCCGGCTGCGGCGCCCTCCTGCATGGCAACCCGCGCAAACGACAGCCCGACCGCCATGCCCTCCGGGATGTTGTGCAGCGTGACGGCAAACACGAGCAGCGTCGTGCGCCGCCACGAGGAGGAAATGCCCTCCGCCTTGCTGGCCCCGGGATGCAGGTGCGGCAGCAGCACATCCAGCAGCAGCAGCGCGCCTACGCCGAGCGCAAACCCGCCGAGCGCGGGCAGCCAGCCCGCCTGCCCGGCCGCTTGCGCCTCTTCGATGGCGGGGATGAGCAGGCTCCAGACCGAGGCGGCGATCATCACGCCCGCCGCAAAGCCCAGCGCTGCGCGCCGAAAGCGCGGGTCAACCCGCCTGCGGAAAAAGAACACCGTCGCCGCGCCAAGCGCGGTCATCAAAAAGGTAAAGCCTGTGCCGCAAGCGGCAAGGAGCAGCGCACGTCCCATCGTTCCAGTTCCTTTCTTTCCCAATACGGTGCAAGGGCGCGCCCGTGCGTCGCCCGGCACCCGGATTTTCCTCCGGTCACACCCCGCGGGTCCCTGCGCCCGGCAAGCGGGAGCCGGTTCCCGCATTGCGCCTCGCGCCCGTCCTCCGGGCTTGCCGGCGACTCGCCCGTAGCGCGCAAACCGCGCCGGACGGGTTCCCCACCTTCATGCGCCGCGGCGGATGCCGCGGTCAACGCGCGATCAGCGGCGCCGCCGCCAGCAGCGCCTGCCCCGCAAGCAGCAGCGGCACGCCGAAGCGAAACAGCGGTTTTTTCGTCTTGTGGCGAAACAGATGCATGGCCGCCAGCGCGCCTGCCGCGCCGAAACACGCCGCCACGCCGAGCAGGACCGTCTCCCGGATGCGCCACTGGCCGCGGCGCGCGCGCCGCTTGTCCACCCCAAAGAGGGCGAATGCCGCAACGTTGCACGCCGCCACGGCGAGCACAGCCGGGAGCGGGATGGCCGGCGCGTTCATCAGGTCTTTTTATCGGCGCGGCGCTGCGCCTTCCACGCCTTGATCTGCCGCAGCCGCTCGCCATAGCGCGCCTCCACCCCCTGTTCGGTGGGCGTGTAATAGGCGCGGCCTTCGAGCGAATCCGGCAGGCACTGCATGTCGGTCAGCTTTTCGGGCGTGCTGTGCGCATACTGATATCCCGCGCCGTAGCCCAGCTCCTTCATCAGGCGCGTGGGCGCGTTGCGGATGTTGAGCGGCACCGGCTCGGCAAGCTGCTCGAGCGCATCCTTGCGGGCGCGATCGTAGGCCAGATACAGCGCGTTCGACTTGGGCGCCATCGACAGGTATACGACAGCCTGCGTCAGATGCACGGTGCACTCCGGCATCCCGATGAAGTGGCAGGCCTGATACGCCGCCACGGCGACTTCGAGCGCGCGCGGGTCGGCAAGGCCCACGTCCTCGCTCGCAAAGCGCACGACGCGCCGGGCTACATACAACGGGTCCTCCCCCGCCTCGAGCATACGCGCCAGCCAGTAGACGGCGGCGTCCGGGTCGGAATTGCGCATGGACTTGTGCAGCGCGGAGATGAGGTTGTAGTGCTCCTCGCCCCCCTTGTCATACAGGAGCGAGCGCTTGGAGGTACACTGCTCAAGCGTTTCCGGCGTGACGGTCACGGCGCCGGAGTCGTCCGTTTCCCCATTGAGCACGACCATCTCGAGCGTGGACAGGGCGGCGCGCGCGTCCCCGTTTGCAAAAACCGCGATGCGCTCGACCAGTTCTTCCTCGATGTGGATGCGCTGCCCGCCAAAGCCCCGCTCGTCGCTCAGCGCACGGCGCAGCAGCAGGAACAGATCCTCCGGTCGTAACGCTTGCAGCACGAACACCTTGCAGCGCGACAGCAGCGCGCCGTTGATCTCAAACGACGGGTTCTCCGTCGTCGCGCCGATGAGGATGATGCTGCCCTTCTCCACGAACGGCAAAAACGCGTCCTGTTGCGCCTTATTAAAACGGTGGATTTCATCCACAAACACGATGGTTTTTTCCCCAAAGCGGACGTTTTCCTCCGCCCTGGTCATCACCGCGCGGATCTCGCGGATGCCGCTTGTCACGGCGGAAAAATCGATGAAAGCGGCACGCGTCCGCCCGGCGATGATGCGCGCAAGCGTCGTCTTGCCCACGCCCGGCGGCCCCCAGAAGATCATGGAGGAGATGCGGTCGCTCTCGATCAGGCGGCGCAGCACCTTTCCCTCGCCGAGCAGGTGCTGCTGTCCGACGAATTCCTCCAGCGTATCCGGCCGCAGCCGGGCCGCCAGCGGTTGCGCCGCCTGCCCTTCAAACAGCGTGTCCTGTGCCAATGCATTCACCCCGTCCTGCACGCGCATATATTTCCAATAATATTGTACCATGGATGCGCGGCGGATGCAAAGGCGATAAAGCACCCCGCACGCAAACGGCGCGGGGCGTGAAGGATTCCGGGCGGCGGGGGCTACTGCGCCGGGTCGGCGTCGTATGTGCCGCGCGTGCCGATGTCGCCAATTTCAAACGGCGTAGTCTGGTAGACGAAGTAATTGAGCCAGTTGGCATAGAGCAGATTGGCGTGCGCACGCCAGGTGACGCGCGGCGACAGGGACGGGTCGTCCCCGGGATAGTAGTTCTCCGGCGGCGCGATGGGCAGCCCGGCGGCGCGGTCGCGCAGATACTCGCTCTCCAGCGTGCGTGCGTCGTACTCCGCATGGCCGGTGACGAACACCTGCCGCCCCTTTGCCGTGGTCATGACGTAGAGCCCCGCCCGCTCCGAAGAGGCGAGAATTTTCAGCCGCTTTTCCGCCTCCACATCCTCGCGCCGGATGCCGGTATGGCGCGAATGCGGCGCCATGAACACCTCGTCGAACCCGCGCATGAGGATGGACGGCCGGTATTCGACCGTATGCTCGAATACGCCGAACAGCTTTTGGGGCAGCGCGACCTTCTCGATGCCGTAGTGGTGGTACAGCCCGGCCTGCGCGCCCCAGCAGATGTGGAGCGTGCTGTGCACGTGCGTGCGGCTCCAATCCATGATGCGGCACAGCTCCGGCCAGTATTCGACCTGCTCGAACGGGAGATGTTCGACCGGCGCGCCGGTGACGATCAGCCCGTCGAATCGCTCGTGCGCCACGTCATCGAACGTTTTGTAGAAGGAGAGCAGATGCTCCTCGGCGATGTTGCGCGCCCGGTGCGAGCGGGTATACAGCAGCTCCAGCTCCACCTGCAGCGGCGTGTTGCCGAGCAGCCGCGCCATCTGTGTCTCGGTGACGATCTTGGTCGGCATGAGGTTGAGCAGCGCCACGCGCAGCGGACGGATATCCTGCGTGTCGGCACGCGACTCGGTCATGACAAAGATGTTTTCGCTCTGCAGCGTCCGGGTGGCCGGTAGGCGGTTCGGAATGCGGATCGGCATGTCAGCCCTCCTGCGATGCGGCAAGCGCCTGATCGAGGTCGGCAAGGATGTCGTCGACGTGTTCAAGGCCGACCGAGAGCCGCACCTGCTCCGGCGTGATGCCGCAGGCATGCAGCTGCTCGTCGGTGAGCTGCCGGTGCGTCGTGCTGGCGGGGTGCAGCGCGCCGGTGCGCGCGTCGGCCACGTGTACGACGATGGCGGCCAACCGCAGCGCGTCGAGAAAGCGCATGGCCGCTTCGCGCCCGCCCTTCACGCCGAACGAAACGACGCCGGCGGCGCCTTTGGACAGATATTCGCGCGCGAGCGCATAGCCGCCGCTGCCCGGCAGCAGCGGATATTCCACCCAGGCCACGCGCGGATCGCGCTGCAGCGCTTCGGCCACGCGCAGCGCATTGCTGCAATGGCGTTCCATGCGCAGCGCAAGCGTTTCAAGCCCCAGGTTGAGCAGGAACGCCGCCAGCGGCTGCATCGTCGTGCCCAGGTCGCGCATGAGTTGGGCGCGCGCCTTTTCGATATACGCCGCGCGTCCGAATCGCTCTGCGTAGATCACGCCGTGGTAGGAGGGATCCGGCTCCGTCAGTTCCGGGAACCGCCCGGCCGCCGTCCAGTCGAACCGGCCGCCGTCCACGACCGCGCCGCCGAGCACCGTCGCATGGCCGTCCATATACTTGGAGGTGGAATGGACGACGATGTCCGCCCCGAAATCGAACGGGCGGCACAGGATGGGCGTGGCAAACGTGTTGTCCACCACGAGCGGCACCCCGTGGCGGTGCGCCAGCGCGCTCATGCGCCGGATATCCAGCACGGTCAGCGCCGGATTGGCGATCGTTTCGCCGAAGACGAGGCGCGTGTTCGCATCGAACAGCGCGTCCAGCGCCTCGTCGGGCTGCTCCTGCGAAGCAAAGCGCACCTCGATGCCGAGCTTTTTGAGCGTTACGGCGAACAGGTTGACCGTGCCGCCGTAGATGGACGAGAGGCTGACGATGTTCTGCCCCGCGCCGGCGAGGTTGAGCACGGCCAGCAGCGTGGCCGACTGCCCGGAGGAGGTGCAGAGCGCGCCCACGCCGCCTTCGAGCGCCGCAATCTTTTCCTCCACGCACGCGACGGTGGGGTTGGAGATGCGCGTATACATGTGTCCCGGCACGGCCAGGTCAAACAGGTCGCCCAGGTGCGCCGCCGATTCGAAACGATAGGTCGTGCTCTGGCAGATGGGCAGCACGCGCGGCGCGCCGTTGCCGGGATGGTACCCCGCCTGAATGCAGAGGGTCTCGGGGTGCTGGAAAGATTCGCTCATATCGTCGCTCCTTTTGCCCGCAGGGGCGTGTGTGATGAAACCGTGGAACACAAAAGCGGCCCGTCCGCCATGGGATCGGGCCGCCAGACTTCCGTCTCCCGTCCCGGCGGGGACGGCCCGGAGGGCGGCGCCCCGCATCGGCATGCGGCTGCGGCCGGTACGGCGGCGCGCGAGCGCTCCTCCTTTACAAATGGGACGGTATCAGTATACGGGCCGGCCGGCCGTTTGTCAACGCTGCGATCAGGTGCCGGGGATCAGGGCGAGAAAGAAGTTCGTACGGTAGAAAAACTCGCCGAAGAACGACTCCTCGATAAACTCGTACAGCTTGGGCAGGACGGTCAGGGCGATTGGCACGAGCAGGAACAGCAGGAACAGCACGAGCACGCCGTGGATCAGCCCGACGCCGGCGCCGATGGGGCCGTCGAGCTGGGAGAGCGCCGGGAACCCGCCGCGTCCGTGCGCCACACACTCGATGACAAACCCGATGATGAGCCGCGCCACAAGGAACACGGCCAGCAGCGACACGATGTTGATGACCACGCACACGATCGTCTGGTTGAAATAATCGCCGAGCGTGGTGATCCCATCGGCGGCAAACGCCTCGGTCGCCACATTTTTCGCCACGCGGTTGCCCATGGGCAGCGGCATATCCGCGTTTTCAATGACGAGGTTGAGCTCTTCGAGCGACACCTCGGAGATGGGCGTGCGCGTCAGCTCCACATCCGTTACGGCAACATATTCGGCGCCCTCGGTGTAGTAGAGCATCATGTTGTACAGGTCCGGGTTGCCCTTGATGAGTCCGGCGACCGGCGAAATGCAGGCGGCCGCAATGATCCATGCCAGCAGCGTAGCCATGACGCCGAGCGCCGCGGAAACGAACCCGCGATACCAGCCACCCAGAATCGTGATGCCGAGCACCAGCAAAATGGCGATATCCACAACGTTCATGCGCGCACCTCCTCATTTGCGGGTTTTGCGCCGGTTGCACCCGTGACCGGTCCGTTGCGGGCGGGCGACGGGCGCCGTAGCCGGGGCGGCAAGCCCCTCACGCATATATATCCATGTCAGCGCCCGTTGTTGCTTCTTTTTTCAAAAGAAGCCCGGCGCCGGCCAACCGCGCCTTTACCGCACCTTGGCGGTATAGTAAGCGCCGTTGCTCAACAGCAGCAGCATGGAGTCGGACAGCTTGATCGCCTCGTCCACCGGCAGCTCCAGCGTGGCCGTGGAAGAAAGATTCCCGCGCAGCGAATACGTAAACAGTTTTTCGCGGGCGACCACCACGAGCGCGCCGTTCATGATGTAGCCGGCGACGCCCTCGCTCGGCAGTTGCAGATGCGTCTCCACCGCTTCGGACGTCTCGCCTTCCGACAGCGTGAGCAGCTTGACGGCGTACATATCCCCGTCGCGCGGGGCGAGCAGGAACGTGGGCGTGCCGGAAGCGGCGGAGAAATCCAGCACCTTATAGCCGTAGACCATCTCGCGGTAGATCTCCTTGTTGCCGTCGTGCGTGTAGCGGATGATCTGGCTGGTGCCGACGGCGAACACGCTCTTGTCCGTAAAGTACAGCCCGTCGATGAGCTGGTCCTGGACCTGCATCACGCCGATGCCCGTGCGCTGCTGCAGATCGTAGGTGGTGATGCGGGTGGTCGGCGTGCCGGACGCGCTGGAGATCGTCTGCATCCAGAGCATCTCGCCGGTGGTGGTGTAAAACCCGAAATCGACGATGTACTGGTCGTCCGGCAAAAGCTGATCCGCCTGTTCGCCCGTTTTGGTCAGCACGAGAATGCTCTCGCCGCCTTCGCTGTCCCGCCGCAACACGGCGATGTGCTCCGTCCCGCACTCGACCGACAGGATCTCCCCGGTGAACGACACCGGCTGATCCTGCCCGACGATCTGGAGCATGGAGGACGTGTACACCACCGAGAGCGAGGCGCTGCCGCTCATGCGGATGTCCGACGTGGCCGTGCCCTCGGTGTAGTTGCGGTTCTGATTGTTCCAGTCGTAGTAGTGGATGTGCCCTTCCGTCTGGTAGAGCAACCCGCTGCCGGTGTTGAGCTTGGTCATGCCGGCGGTAATCGGCGTGGCCGTCATGGAGATCGTCCGCTCGCGCTCGGAGAAGAACAGCAGATACGCCAGCACGGCGCCCGCCGCCACGATCAGCATAAGCGCGGTGAACGCAAGCGTGCGCGACACCCGACGGCGGCGGCGCCGCCGTCCCGTCTGAGCGCGCCGGGGCGCGCGGGGATCCGGTTGTTGCGCGGCGCGCTGCTGCGCGCGCGGCATCCTAACGTATTCCATGCCGTTTCTCTCACCTTATCAGAGATGGTTTCCGGTGTAAAGCAAACATTTTGTGTCTTTATGTGGGCACGACCACGCGCATGCTGCCCGGCAGCACGCGGAACGTGACCGGCGTGCCGGGCATGACCTCGCCGTCCACCTCGATGCGGGAGACCGGGTCGCACACGGCCTTCAGCTCCTTGGCGCGGAAATAGGTCACAAAGCGCGTCCCCAAATGCCGGCCCTTGAGAAAGAGGGGCAGCACGGTCAGCAGCGCGCACTTGCTTACGTCGTGGATCACGCAGATGTCCAGCAAGCCGTCGAACGGATCGGCCTTGGGCGTGACGTTCATCCCGCCGCCGAAGTGTGTGCCGTTGCCGGCGGCGATGAGCAGCACATCCCGGTCCAGCTCGCCGCCCTCCCAGGTGATGTGCGTCCGCCGCAGCTTCAGGTTCCTTACGGCGGCAAGCAGCCCGCGCAGGTAGGCGATCGATCCGTTTTTGGTGCGCGTCTTGAAGTATTCCGTCTCGTCCAGCACGTCCACGTCGAACCCGAAGCCCGCCACATTGAAGTACAGCTCGTCGTTTGCCATGGCGGCGTCCATCTCCCGCACCCGGCCGTGCAGCGCGGTGTCGAGCGCCGCCTCCGGTTCCGCCGGCAGGCGCAGCGCCCGCGCCAGGTCGTTGCCCGTCCCGCAGGGCAGCAGTGCAAGCGGTGTATCGCTGCCCATAAGCCCGATGGCGACCTCCCGCACCGTGCCGTCGCCGCCGAGCGCGATCACGCGGCCGTGGCCCGCCTGCGCCGCCGTGCGTGCCAGCTCGACGGCATGGCCTGCAAACTCGCTCATCGCGTCGGAAAAATCGGCCCCGGCGCGCTCAAGCAGGCCGCGCACATGCGCAAAAACCCTGCGCGCCGCACCGTTGCCAGCCACCGGATTCCAGATGATGTGTACGTCCGACAAAACGCTTCTCCCCCTGCGCGCCCGCATGGTTGTGGGCGATGGATTTGCATAATATGATACCATATGTCGCATCGAAATGCAAACCCCGCCGTGCGCGCTGCCATGGCGGGCAAGCGGGAAGGTGGCCGTCAGCACGGAAACGGGCGCATGCGGAGGGATTGGTCTTGCCCCGTATGCGCCGCGGCCGCAGGCCGGCAGGAGCAGGCGTGCCGGCCCGGCGGTCCGCCCGGCCGGGAAACGACCGCCCACGCGGCGGCAGCGACAACGGCGGCAACCGCAGCAGCGACAACGGCAACCGCAACGGCGACGGCCCACCAACGCAGCCATGCCCCGCCGCCGTTTGGCGCTCCTCTGGCAATCCGGTTTCGTCCCTTCGATGTTTTGTTTTCTTCCCCGCGTTTTTCTCCCCGCGCCGCTTCAGGGGGATTGCGAACACCGGAAGGAACGCTCGCGCCCTGCGCACCGCCGGGGCGTGGCCAAACATCTCTCGAGCATTTCCTGCCGGTTTCGCCGCCCATGCGCCGGGATGCACGGTGGCGTTCCCCCTTTTGCCCACCCGCTCCCGTTGATTCCCGGCTCCTGTCCCTCGGCTTTAAGCAACGCAGAGCGCCCGTGCGTTGCACGGGCGCCCTGCTTTGGCGGAGAGGGTGGGATTCTCCGCGAAGGCCTCGGGCTGCTTGTCTTCCAGACTGCGCTGCTCCGGGCCATCGCTCCCCGGGGCGGGGGGACGCCGCACTGCGGCCTCCCCTCTTCCGCCCTTCGAATCCCTTCCTTCTCAACAGCAAAGCAGGACGCCCGTGCGTTGCACGGGCGTCCTGCTTTGGCGGAGAGGGTGGGATTCGAACCCACGTGCCGTTGCCGGCAAACTGATTTCGAGTCAGCCCCGTTATGACCACTTCGATACCTCTCCCTGTGCGGCTCCGGGGATGCGGGAAAACCCACAACCCACAGTATACAGGAAATCAGGGCAAATTGCAACGCTTTGCGCGAAAGAAATCGGACAACAGCGCAGCGCAATCGTCTTCGAGGATGCCCCCCCAGGTGCGGACGCTGTGCAACAGGCATCGGTCGGTGAGATCGACAAGGGAGCCGCAGCAGCCGGCGCGCGGGTCGAACGCGCCGAACACGAGCTCCTCCAGCCGAAGGTTGACCGCCGCCCCGGCGCACATGGCGCACGGTTCGAGCGTGACGTACAACGTGCAGCCGGTCAGCCGGCCGCCGCGCTGCCGGGCCGCCGCCTGCATGGCCAGCAGTTCCGCATGCGCCGTGCCGTCCCTCAGCGCGACGCAGCGGTTGTGGGCGCGCGCGAGCACTGCGCCGTCGCAAACAACCACCGCCCCCACGGGCACCTCGTCCGCCTGTGCCGCCAGACGCGCCTCGGCAAGCGCCAGGCGCATGCCCTCCTCGTGCGTCATGCCTCCGCCTCCCCGCCAAACAGCGCGTTGACGCGCGCTTCGGTGTCAAACCCGTCGTAGCGCACCCGGTAGAGCGTCAGGCCGTGCGCGGGCGCGGTCGGCCCCGCATCGGCGCGCCCGTGCGAGGCAAGCGCCGTGCGGATGGCGGACGGCGGCAGGCCGCCCTTGCCGATCTCAAGCATCGTGCCCGCAAGGATGCGCACCATGTTGTAAAGGAAGCCGTTGCCGGCCACATCGTAATAGAGGTACGGTCCCTCGCGCGTCCAGTCCGAGACGGACAGGGTGCGCACGGCGCTGTCCACATGGCCGCCGGCGGACATGAACGCGGAAAAGTCGTGTTCGCCCAGGCAGTCGGCGGCGGCGGCGCGCATGCGCGGCAGGTCGAGCGGGGCGTGGACGTGCAGCGCCGTGTGCCGCGTGGCGACGCGCGCGTGCGGCCCCGTCTGCACCGCATAGCGATACTGCTTTTCCAGCACGTCAAAGCGCGCATGGAAGCCGGCTGGAGCCTCCTCGCTCAGCAGCACGCGGATATCCCGCGGCAGATGCATGTTGAGCGCGACCGCGAACTTGTCCGCCGCCATGCGCACGCCCGTGTCAAAATGCGCCACCTGTGCGCGCGCATGCACGCCGCTGTCGGTGCGGCCGGAACCGTGCAGCGCGATGCGCTCGCCTGTGACGGCGAACAGAGCGTCCTCCAGCAGGGCCTGCACCGCCGTGCCGTTGGGCTGCGTCTGCCAGCCGACGTAGCGGGTCCCTTCGTATTCGAGGATGAGGCGAATCCTTCGCATGCGGCGTTCCCTCCGTCTGCCGTTAAATCCAGAGCTGGATAACCGGCACCGCCGCCAGCAGCAACGCAATGAGCAGCGCCGCCAACAGGTCGCGCCGGGCATAGTGCAGCTCGTGCATGCGCGTGCGGCCTTCGCCGCCATGGTAACAGCGCGATTCCATCGCCATCGCCAGTTCATCCGCCCGGCGGAACGCCGAAACGAACAGCGGCACCAGCAGCGGAACCATCGCCCGCGCGCGCGCAAGCAGGCCGCCGGTCTCAAAGTCCGCCCCGCGCGCCATCTGCGCCTTGCGGATGCGCTCGGTTTCCTCAAGCAGCGTGGGGATAAAGCGCAGCGCAATGGTCATCATCATCGCCAGTTCATGCGCCGGAAAGCGGATGCGCTTGAGCGGCTTGAGCAGACGCTCCAACCCGTCCGTCAGGGCAATGGGGGATGTGGTCAGCGTCAACAGCGAGGTGCCCGCCACAAGCAGGATCAGCCGCAGCGAGATGAACACCGCCTGCCGCACCCCTTCGGCCGTCACGCGAACGATCCACCACGAGAACAGCACCCGTTCCCCCTGCGTGAAGAACAGGTTGATGAGAAACATGAACGCGATGAGCCAGCGCATGGGACGCAGGCTCGAAAGCGCATAGCGCGCCGGCACCCCGGAGGCGAGCAGCGCGCCGAGCACGAACAGCAGCGGCACGGCGAACACCGGCATGGCGCGCACGAGGAACACGAGCACGATGTACGCGATCATGGCGAGGATCTTGGTGCGTGGGTCGAGGCGGTGGACAGGGCTGTCGCCCGGCACAAACTGGCCCAGGACGATGGCGTTGGTCATACCGCCGCACCCCCTTCGCGCCAGCGGGCGAGCACCCAGTCCGTCAGCGTCTCCGTGCGCACCGCCCCCGGCGGCGCGTCCAGGCCGCGCGCGCGCAGCAGTTGCGACAGCCGCGCCGCCTGCGGCACGGCAAGCCCCATCTGCGCAAGTTCCTCCGCGCGGGAGAACACTTCCGCCGTCTTGCCCAGCATGCACAGCCGGCCCTGTTCGAGCACCGCCACCCGGTCGGCATGGCGGGCCACGTCGTCCATCGAGTGCGACACCATGAGCACGGTGCAGCCCGTGCTGGCGCGCAGCCGCTCGAGCAGGGCGAGGATTGCGCGGCGGCCCTGCGGATCGAGACCCGCCATCGGCTCGTCCAGCGCGAGATATTTGGGCCGCATGGCGAGGATGCCCGCCAGCGCCGCCCGGCGCTTTTCGCCGCCGGAGAGGTCGAACGGCGACTTCCCGGCAAACCGTTCCGCCGGGAGGCCGACCAGTTCCAGCGCCTCCCGCGCGTGTGCGCGCGCTTCCTCGTCGGACAGGCCGAGGTTTTTTGGCCCGAAGGCCACGTCCTTCTCCACCGTTTCCTCAAAAAGCTGATATTCGGGGTACTGGAACACGAGCCCGACCAGCGCTCGCGCGCGCTTGCGCTGCTGCTTGTCGCGCGTATCAAACCCATCCACGAGCACGCTGCCGCCCGTTGGCGTGAGCAGACCGCACAGCTGCTGCATGAGCGTGGACTTGCCGGAGCCGGTATGCCCGATGACGCCCAGGAATTCGCCCTCGCCGATGGTCATGGTCACGCCGTTGAGCGCCGCATCCATCGGAGACGGGGCGGAATCGCTGCGGGAGCGTCCGCCGCCGGAGGCGCCGCCGTACCGATAGGTCAGTTGTTCGATAACGATTGCCATATCGCCTGTGCCAGCTCCTCCAAAGTGATCGGGTCGCCCGCCAGCGGCATCCCCGCCTGCCGGAGCGTTTCACGCATCTGCACGGCCTCCGGCGCATCCAGCCCGGCGGCGCGCAGCTCCTCCACACGGCCGAACACCTCGCGCGGCGATCCGGTCATCACGAGGCGGCCGTCGTCCAGCACGGCGATCCGGTCGCAGCGGGCGGCCTCCTCCATGTGCTGTGTGATCATCACGACCGTCATGCCCCGTTCGTGATGCAGGCGCTCCACAATATTGAGCACGTCCTGCCGGCCGCGCGGGTCGAGCATGGCCGTCGCCTCGTCGAGCACAAGCACCTCCGGCCGCATGGCCAGCATCCCCGCGATGGCGATGCGTTGTTTCTGCCCGCCGGAGAGCGCATAGCTGGCGGCGGTGGCGTAGCGGGTCATGCCCACTTCGGCCAGCGCCGCGTCCACGCAGCGGCGGATCTCCGCGGGCGGCACGCCGAGGTTCTCCGGGCCGAAGCCCACATCCTCCTCCACAATCGTGGTGACCAGCTGGTTGTCCGGATTCTGGAACACCAGCCCCACCCGCCGCCGGATCTCAAGCGTATTTTTTTCATCGCGCGTGTCCATGCCGTCCACGAGCACGCAGCCTTCCGTGGGCAGCAACAGCGCGTTGAGATGCTTGGCGAGCGTGGACTTGCCGGAACCGTTGTGGCCGACGATGGCGAGCATCTCCCCGTCCGCCACGGTCAGGGACACGCCATACAGCGCGCCGGGCGCTTCCCCGCCGGGCGCCGCGCCCGCTTCCGCCTGCGCTTCCGCATAGGCGTATGAAACGTCCCGAAGCTCGATCATCGCGGCGCCTCCCTTCAAAAAGAATCCACGACAGTATACCACAAGTCTGTACATTTGGGAAAGCGTTCGTTATAATTTAGGTATGAAAACGCTGATCCGGCAAATCCATACGATCGTCACCTGCGATGACGGCGACCGCATCCTGCACGGGGCCAACCTGCTGCTCGACGGCGGCGTGATCGCCTCGCTCGACGCCGCGGACGATGCGCAGGCCGACCGCGTGATCGACGGGCGCAACCTGTTCGTCTATCCCGGCCTTGTGAACACGCACCACCACCTGTACCAGTATTTCACGCGCAATCTGCCGCAGGTGCAGGGGTTCGCCCTGTTCGACTGGCTCACCGCGCTCTACGGCATCTGGGCGGGGTTGGATGCGGATATCGTGTACCAGAGCTCGCTGGCGGGCATGGCGGAGCTGATGCGATACGGCTGCACGACGTGCTTCGACCACCACTATGTCTTCCCCACCGGGCAGGAGGGGCTGATCGACGCGCAGTTCGAAGCGGCGGCGGCGCTGGGCATCCGCATGCATGCCTCGCGCGGCAGCATGAGCCTCTCGCAAAAGGACGGGGGCCTGCCGCCGGATTCGGTCGTACAGCCGCTTGAGCCGATCCTGCGGGACAGCCGCCGCCTCATCGAGACATATCACGACCCGTCCCCCCTGTCCATGCGGCAGGTGGTCCTTGCGCCCTGCTCTCCGTTCTCGGTGACGGCCGAGCTGATGACCGAGAGCGCGGCGCTGGCGCGCGCCTACGGCGTGCGGCTGCACACGCATCTTTGCGAGACGAAGGATGAGGAACGCTATACGCTTGAACGCACCGGGCTGCGCCCGTTTGCGTACATGGAGAGCCTCGGCTGGGTCGGGCCGGATGTGTTCTACGCGCACGGCATCCATTTCAACGACGCAGAGCTGCGGGCGCTGGCCGATACGGGTACCGGCGTGGCGCACTGCCCCTGCTCCAATATGAAGCTGTCCAGCGGCGTCATGCGCCTGCCGGAGATGCTGCGCCTCGGCGTGCCCGTCGGGCTTGCGGTGGATGGCAGCGCATCGAACGACGCTTCCAACCTGCTCGAGGAGATCCGCACGGCCTATCTGCTGCACCGGTTGACCGCCGGCGACGACGCCCCCACCGGCTATGCGCTGCTCAAGCTCGCCACGCGCGGCGGCGCCCGCCTGCTGGGGCGGAACGACATCGGCCGCCTTGCGGTCGGATGCGCCGCAGACCTGTTCGCCATCCGGATGGATCGGCCCGAGCTGCTTTGCGCCGGCCGCGACGCGGCCAACCTGTTCGGCACGGTCGGGTACCACCGCGCGGCGGACTATGTGTTCGTCAACGGCCGGCTGACCGTGGAGGACGGTGCGCTGCTGAGCGTGGACGAGGCGCGCCTGCAGGCGGGAGCGGCCGCCGCCGTGCGCCGCCTGCTCGAAAAAAGTTGAACCATAAGGAGAACGCGCCCGGCCATGACCGTCAAATCCGTCACGCGCGCGGCGATTATCGCTGCGCTGTATGTTGCCGTTTCGTTTGCGGTGCAGCCGTTTGCCTCCGGGCTGATGCAGTGCCGCGTCAGCGAGGCGCTCACCGTATTGCCGTACTTTACGGCCGCCGCCGTGCCCGGCCTGTTCCTCGGTTGCCTGCTGTTCAACCTGCTCAGCGGGGCGGTCGTCTATGACGTGGTGTTCGGGTCGCTGGCAACGCTGCTGGCGGCGCTCTGCACGCTGTACCTGCGCCGGCGGGGCGTGAGCCGCTACTTTGCGCCTCTGCCGTCCGTCGTGCTCAACGGGTTGATCGTCGGCGCCGTGCTCGTGTACGCCTACGGCGTGCCCGCAACATATCCTCTGGCGGCGCTGTCCGTTGCCGCCGGCCAGGCAATCGCCTGCTACGGGCTCGGCCTGCCGCTGATGCTGCTGCTCGAGCGGTTCCGCACCCGCCTGTTCTGAGCGGCGCGGCATCCGCTTTGCAATGCGGGGCAATCGGGAGCGCGCAGGCGCCCCGCTTTCCCGGGCTTGCGCAAGGCGCCGGTTCCGGCGGCGGACGGCGATCGTGCCCGTTGACATTTTGGCGGGGTTCGGTACAATAGAAGCATGAAACGCACGATCATCCACATCATCCTGCCGCTCCTGCTCGCCGCCTGCTGCGGGCTGGCCGGTTGCGCGCAGGAGGCAACGGAGGAACCGCAGACCATGGAACAGCAATACCCCATCGCCACCATCGAAATGGCGGACGGCAGCGTCATCCGCATTGAGCTCTATCCCGATGTGGCGGAAAACACCGTCAAGAACTTCATCTATCTTGCCAACACCGGCTTTTATGACGGCGTGATCTTCCATCGCGTGATCGAGGGCTTCATGATCCAGGGCGGCGACCCGGACGGCACCGGCACCGGCGGCCCCGGCTACCGCATCAAGGGCGAGTTTTCCAACAACCATTACGACAACGACCTGAAGCATGAACGCGGCGTGATCTCCATGGCGCGGCAGGGCAACCCCTATTTCCCCGCTTCCGCCTATAACACCGCCGGCAGCCAGTTCTTCATCATGCACGCCGACAGCGAGCATCTCGACGGCGACTATGCCGCTTTCGGCCGCGTGATCGAGGGCATGGATGTGGTGGACGCCATCGCCGCCGTCGAGACCGACGCGAACGACCGTCCGCTCGTCGAACAGCGGATGGAGACCGTGCGCGTGGAGACCTTCGGCGTGGATTACGGCGAGCCGGAGCGCATCGAGGAGTAACGCCCGCGGCCGGGCGCGGCCCCCGGAAAGGGTTCCATAGGACGGATGGCTTCCGTCCTTTTTTTTCGGGAAAACCGGGCCAGGGGGCAGCCGGCGAAGAAAAACGGGGCGGGCGCGCCCGCCCGCTTTCGTTCCCTGCCCGCCGGGGTCTTTTCCCCGGTTCCTGCCGGGTTCCTGCCCGCCGGGACCTTTTGCCCGGTTCCTGCCGGTTCCCTGCCCGCAGGGACCTTTTGCCCGGTTCCTGCCGTTCCCCCTGCCCGCCGGGGCCTTTTCCCCGGTTCCTTCCGTTCCCCCTGCCCGCCGGGGCCTTTTCTCCGGTTCCTTCCGTTCCCCCTGCCCGCCGGGGCCTCTTCCCCGGTTCCTTCCGTTCCCCCTGCCCGCCGGGGTCTTTTCCCCGGTTCCTGCCGTTCCCCCTGCCCGCCGGGAGTCTCTTCCCGGTTCCCTCCTTTCCTTTCCTGAAAAACAAAAGAACGGGATTTTCGCCCGTCCTTTTCTTCCCGGAAAGAGGGGGCTTCCCGCCCCAAAACCGGCGCTCCCCTCACAGCGGCTGCTTTGCGGGCAGCCCCGCGCGGCGGGGAAAGCGGGGCGGGGTTTCCGCCTGCTTTTCCGCAACGACGAGCGTGCGCGCGCCATATCCGGCCGGGATCGGAATGCTCCGGCACGCACAGCGCAGCTGGGCGCAGGCGCTCTGCGCGGCAGCGAGCTCGCCGGCCGGGTCGCCCTTGTAGGCAATGCTCTGCCCGCCCACGCGCAGCAGCGGCACGGTGAGTTCGAGCAACGCGGGCAGCGGCGCAACGGCGCGGGTCAGCGCGGCGTCAAACGAGGCGCGCAGCGCGGCGTCGCGTCCGGCGTCCTCGGCGCGCAGGTGCAGGCAGCGCGCGGAGAGGCCCAGCGCCTCCAGCGCGGCTTCGAGAAACTCGACCCGCTTTTGCAGCGCGTCCAGGAGCGTGACGGACAGGTCCGGCCGCACGATCAGCAGCGGAATGCCCGGGAAGCCCGCGCCCGTGCCCACATCGATGCAGCGCGCGCCGGCGGCGAGCAGCGGCACGGCGGCGAGCGAGTCGAAGAAATGCTTTTCGGCGACGGCCTCCGGCTCGGTGATGGCGGTGAGATTGCGCGTCCTGTTCCATTCCGTGAGAAGCGTGAAATAGCGGCCGAAACGATCCGCCTGTTCGTTCGTCAGCGCCGGATACAGGGCGGCGAGCCGCGCCACGCAGCGTTCCCGATCCGTCATGCGCGTTCCTCCCTTCGCTTGAGTTCAATGAGCAGCACGGATACGTCCGCCGGCGACACGCCCGATATGCGCGCCGCCTGTCCCACGCTGTGCGGCCGGGTGGCGGCGAGTTTCTGGCGCGCCTCCAGCCGCAATCCGTGCATGGCGGCATAATCCAGGTCGTCCGGCAGCGCCAGGTCTTCGAGCCGCCGGGCCCGCGCGACCTCCTCGCGCTGTTTCTGGATGTAGCCGTCATAGCGGGCAAGCACCTCGACCTGCTCGAGCGCCTCGGCCGGCAGCGCCGGCAGCGCCTGCGGCGTTCCGGCCGTGAGCGAAAGCAGGGCCGTATACGTCATGCCGGGCCGCTTGAGCAGGTCGAACAGGCGCGCGCCGCCGCCGGCGGGCGCCCGCTCGCCAATGGCTTCGAGGCAGGCCGTGAGCGCCGCCGAAGGCGGCACGCTGGCGTCCAGCGCGCGCATGGCCGCGTCCACGGCCTCGCGCTTTCTCTGCAAAAGATCGTATCGTTCGGCCGAGATCAGCCCCGTGCGTCGCGCCCGCTCGGTCAGGCGCAGGTCGGCGTTGTCCTGCCGCAGCAACAGCCGGTATTCGCACCGGGAGGTCATCATGCGATACGGTTCCGGCGTGCCCTTGGTGGCAAGATCGTCCACAAGCACGCCGATGTACGCCTCGTCGCGCCCGAGGAGAAACGGCGCCTCGCCCCTGACGTACAGCGCGGCGTTCACGCCCGCCAGATAGCCCTGTGCGGCGGCTTCCTCATACCCGGAGCTGCCGTTGAGCTGCCCGGCGGTGAACAGGCCGGGCACGCCCTTGACCATCAGCGCACAGTCGAGCGCCGTGGGGTCGATGCAGTCGTATTCGATGGCATAGCCCAGCCGGGCGACTTCGCACCGTTCCAGCCCCGGAAGCGTCCGCAGCATGGCCACCTGCACGTCCGCCGGCAGGCTCGTACTCATGCCCTGCACGTACATCTCGTCCGTGGTGCGGCCCTCCGGTTCAATGAAAATCTGGTGGCGCGGCTTATCGGCAAAGCGCACAAGCTTGTCCTCGATGGAGGGGCAGTAGCGCGTGCCGGTCGCGTGGATGCGGCCGCTGTACATGGGCGAACGGTCGAGGTTGTCGAGGATGATGCGATGCGTTTCCGCATTGGTATAGGTCAGGTAGCACGGCGTCTGCTCGCGCTGGAGGCCGCCGTGCAGGAAGGAAAAGGCGGGCATGGGTACGTCGCCGTCCTGCCGCTCCATTTTGTCATAATCCAGGCTGCGGCCAAGCACGCGCGCCGGCGTGCCGGTTTTGAACCGGCGCACGGGGATGCCGAGGCGCATGAGTTCGGCCGAGAGCGTCTCCGCGCGCGTCAGCCCCGCCGGGCCGCTCTCGCGCGCCCAGTCGCCGATGAGGATGCGGCTCCTGAGGTATACCCCGGCGGCGGCGACCACCGCCCGGCAGCGGAGCGTAAACCCTTCCGCCGTGCGCACCCCCGCGATGCGGCCGCCCTCGGTCAGCAGCGCCTCCGCCTCGTCCTGCAGGAGGGTCAGCCGCTCCTGCCGCTCGAGCGCGCGCTTCATGCGCTCATGATAGCGGCGCTTGTCCATCTGCGCGCGCAGGCTGTGCACGGCCGGCCCCTTGCCGGTATTGAGCATCCGGATCTGGATCAGCGTGTCGTCGGCGGCAAGGCCCATCTCGCCGCCCAGCGCATCCAGTTCGCGCACCAGATGCCCCTTGCCCGTGCCGCCGATGGCCGGATTGCACGGCATAAGTCCCACGGAATCCAGGTTGAGCGTCAGCAGCAGCGTGGAAAGGCCCATGCGCGCGCAGGCGAGCGCCGCCTCGCAGCCCGCGTGCCCCGCGCCGATCACCACGACGTCCGCATCGTTTTCGCTTCCACTCCACGTTCCAAACATATCAAGATTGTACCACCGCCGCCCTGCACCCGACAACGGTTTTCTGCAAACGGGCAGCGCCGCTATTGCGACAGGGCCAGCACGGCCTCTACCGTGCCCCGCTCCCAATCGTACCAGAAATAGCCGTCGCGCGTTTGGCGCGCTTCGTCCTCATAGGAGTAGTAGATCAGCATGGACGCGCCGTCGCGCCCCCACTGCAAAAACCGGTATTCGATCTCCGGCCATCCGTCCCGCAGCGCCGCATAGCCGTAACGGCCCACCTCGGTCGCTTCAACGCCCATCGTCAAATAGGCGTCCAGATTGCGCTCCGCATTGCGCGTCAGATCCGCCAGCACAAGCGAGACGCCGTCCTCATACTCCAGCGCAAGCACATATCGCTCGCTGTCCGGCGCCCACCAGCTCCCGCCATAGCGGCAATCGCCGTAATTGATGCGCCACGACGCGCCGTCGCCGAGCGTAACAATCAGCGCGGTTGCATCCTCGAGCGAAAAGCCGCCGCCGGAAAGCGCCTTGCGATAGACCGAGATCGTCTTGTTCCCATCCGGCGATACGTTCCGGTCAAGCAGGAAGAGCGTCCCGTTTTTCCAGAGCAGGAACGCAGCCGCCAGCAACAGCCCCGCAAGGCACGCGGCAATGGCGCATGCGCTTCTGCGCCGCGTCAACCGCAACCGCTGCCTGCGGCCGCACAGGGAATAGTCGAGCGCGCTCCTCGCGCCCGCCTCCCCCTGTACGCGCGCCTCGTTCGGCGTCGACCGCTCGCCCGCGATGAGTTCCAGGACGGAACAGCCCAGCGCCGCCGAAAGCGGCTCGAGCAGCGCGATGTCCGGCGCGCACAGGCCGCGCTCCCACTTGGAGACCGCCCGGTCGGTCACGTGCAGTTGCGCCGCCAGCTCCCGCTGCGTCAGATTCCGCTCCCTGCGCAATTCACGGATCAGCCGTCCCGTACTTGCATTGTCCATGCGTCCGCCTCCTTCCGTTCCATGATAGGATCTGCCGCGCCGGATGTCACCAAACCTGCGGTTGAGTCCCCATGGTTCGCCGGGGCGTTACCGCAATGTGGCAATCTCATCGTCCAGGCGTTCCTTCAGCGCGCCGATATGGCGCCCGTCCAGCAGGCGATGGTTGACCTCGACCGACAGATGTACCAGCAGCCGTCCGTTTTCCGTAAAATATTTGCCCCACGCCAACCTCGGCACGGTGTCATCCCGGTCGAGGCGGTGCTCGTTGGTGAGCGCGGTAAAATCAATCCACGGCAGGCAGGAAAAATAGATCAGCCCGTCGTCCGCGCCTGCGGCGGTGATAAAGGCCGTCTGCGCGCCGCTGACCTCCGCCGCCCTGCCGCAAAAGGCGGCCCAGTCCTCCTCCCATGGTATTGTAATAATTTGAAACTGCTCCGAGCCGCCGCGCAGGCTGGTAAAGCTCGGCTCGGTGTGCGCAAGGCGTACGACCTGCCCATCCCTGACCCGCAGGCGGAACGCCGGCACGGCGTTGACCGCCTTGGTGCAAACCCAGATCATCAGATGGTAGAAGGAAACCCCGGCCCGGCTGGAAACCGCCTTCACGTTCGTCACGTCGACCGGTATCGTAACGGAATAAAACGGATATTCCATGCGCGAGAAAAACTCGTAAGCCTCCCTCCTCTCCCATGTCTCCATATCGACGATCTGCAAAGCGCCACCTCCCCGCCTGAAATCCTGATGGATTCAGTATAGCATGGCGCGCAGGCGCTCACAAGGGACGGCCGCCCCGCGTCGCCGGCAGGCGCAACCGCCCGCGAACAAGGCCATGCCCGATTCCTCGCGCGGGGTTTGCCCGGCTTTTTTCCGTCCCGTGCGCGCAGGCATCTTGCTGCCGTCCCCGGCGCGGGACCGCCCCTGCCCCATGCCGGTATGGAGGCCGCTTTCCCCGCCGCCACCGCGCGCCAACCTGCGCCGCGTGCTCCTCCCATCCCGGGCGCTTCTCCATCGCCTGCTATCGCACGGGGCCGCCGCCCGCCCGCGCCAACGGATGGTCCCGCATGCGGCGGATCGCTCCCCCAGCCCATATCTCCGGCTTGGGCGGCAAAACCGTGCAAAGCAGTGGAAAAAACAAGCCGCCGTTTTTTCGAAACGCGGCGGCAGGCAGCGCCAATCGAAACGCGGGTTCCCGTTTTTGTACGCCGTATGCGCCTGCGCCGGCTGCCCGGCGCACCGCAATCCCGGCGGGCGCACAAAAACCAAAACCCCGGCGCCGCCCGTCAAAGGGCGGCGCCGGGGCAGGCGCGATATCGCGCAGGACTCAGTAGTTCTCGCAGCGGATCTCGAAGAACGCCTTCGGATGCGCGCAGACCGGGCACACCTCGGGCGCCTTGGGCCCCTCGAAGATGAAGCCGCAGTTGCGGCACTGCCAGTAGGTCTTCCCGTCGCGCTCGAACACACGATAGTCCTCGACGTTCTTGAGCAGGCGGCGATAGCGCTCCTCATGGGTCTTTTCGATCCCGCCGACGGCGCGGAACTGGTAGGCCAGCTTCGCAAAGCCCTCCTCCTCCGCCTCCTTGGCAAACTGGGCGTACATATCGGTCCACTCGTAGTTTTCGCCCTCGGCCGCATCGAGCAGATTCTCGGCGGTGGAGGGGATCTTGTCGCCGTGGAGCGCCTTGAACCAGAGCTTGGCATGCTCCTTCTCGTTGGCGGCGGTCTCCTCAAAGATGGCCGCGATCTGCTCGTAACCGTCCTTGCGCGCCTGGGACGCATAGTAGGTATACTTGTTGCGCGCCTGCGATTCGCCGGCGAACGCCGTCATCAGGTTTTGTTCCGTCTTGCTGCCCTTGAGTTCCATCATTGTTGCCTCCTTCATTTTGTTTGCAGAGATTGGTTCCAAAAGTCGTGTCGCTTCGGTCATCCGCTTGCGGCGGTTGCCTCCGCCCCATCCGCGCAGCCGCCGCAGACGCCCCGCATGACCAGGTCCACCGAGGTCAGGGAAAACCGCGTCTCGCGGGCGACCAGATCGCTCAGCCAGCCGGCGTCCACCGAAACATCCTCCACGCGGCCGCACCGCTCGCATACGATGTGCGAATGGCGCGAAAGCGTACCATCAAACCGGCAACTGCCGTCCGGCAGCGAAATTTTTTTGAGCTGCCCCGCGTCGGCAAGCTGATTCAGATTGCGGTATACCGTACCGAGCGACAGACGCGGCTCCTCGCGGCGCAGCGCATCATACACCATTTGCGCCGTCGGATGCTCGCGGCTTTCACATACGAACCGGTAGATCTGCTGCCGGTGTTTCGAGTACCGCATCGTCCGCCCTCCTTTTTAATAACGATAGCCATTATTGTTATTATAACCTTTTTCCTGCGGTTGTCAACGCCTTTGGGGCAATAAAAAATAATATATTTTCTTTGCCCTTTTCGCCGCGCCGCGCGCTTCTCCCATCCCGGGCGCTTCTCCATCGCCCGCCATCGCACGGTACTGCCGCCGCCCCCGCCAGCCCGGCCGCTGCTCCCTCGCACGGGGCCGCCGCCCACGCCGCCCCCCTCCAGCCCGGACGCTGCTCCATCCCCCGCCATCGCACAGGACGCAGTGCGCAGAAAGGTCACGCTTGATTTTACCCACGCCGCACGCTCCGGTCATGTCCGCGGCAGCTCCGGTCGCGCTGCCCGCCTCAGTCGGCATGCCGGGCCGCCCGTTCTGCCCGCACCGCGCCGCAAGATCGGCCCTCTCCATCGCTGCGCGCGCCTGTCCGCAGGAAAAATATCGTTGCACGGCAGCGTGCAACGTGCTATAATAGTGTTTGCTTCAGGGCGGGGTGCAATTCCCCACCGGCGGTCACAGTCCGCGAACCGCAGCCGATGCCGGCTGCGGCCGAACCGGTGAAATTCCGGTACCGACGGTATAGTCCGGACGGGAGAGGCGTTTTGCTGCGCGTGCGCGCGCCCCGTCGTCCCTTCCCGGGCGGCGGGGCTTTTTGTTGGGCGTTTCCCCTCCGGGACGCCGGACAGGCGGACCCGCCAACGGGCAGCGGACAACGCAAAGGGCCTTCCCCTCCCGGCGACTTTCCGCAGGCCTTGCCGCCGGTTCCCCGGGCCTTTCTCCGGGACAAGCGGCAAGAGGGCAGGCAAGCGCGTCCCGTTCAAACCGATCTGCGCAAGGAGGCGTAAGAACCATGAAAACTTCACAAGCAACGAACCGGCTGGTCAAACTCGGGCTGTTGACGGCGCTTTCGATCCTGCTGGTATTCCTGATCCACTTCCCGATCTTCCCGTCGGCAGCCTATCTGGAATACGACATGGCGGACGTACCCATCCTGATCGGGACGTTCCTGTTCGGGCCTTGGTGGGGTCTGCTGCTCACGGCGGCGGTCAGCGTGTTGCAATGGCTGCTGGTGTCGCAGTCGAGCCTCTGGGTCGGCGCGGCCATGCACTTCTTCGCCACCGGCTCCTGCGTGCTGGTGGCCGGCCTCGTATACCGGCGAATGCATACAAAAAAAGGCGCGGTCATCGCGCTGCTGCTGGGGGTGGTGGCGCAGGTGCTGATGATGATTCCGCTCAACCTGATCTTCACCGTGCATTTCAATGGCGCGCCGCACGATGTGGTCGTGGCGATGCTGCCCACGGTGATCATCCCGTTCAATGCGATCAAGGCCGGCGCCAACGCGCTCATCACGTTCCTGCTGTACAAATCCGTGGGCAAGCTGCTGCGCCTGTTCTGAACGCGGTGGCGGATCAGCACAGGCCGATCGCCGCGCAAAACGTCGCCCAGTCGCCCGCATGGACGCGCGAGCCATGGTCGCTGTCGCACACGAAAGCAAGGCCGCACCGGTCCGAGAGGCGTTCGCCCGCGGCGGTCACGTTATCGGTCACAACGCGGGCGACCCGGCACCGCGCATACTGCGCCGCGGCGCGCCGCAGCAGCGCGAACGACAGGCCCGTGCCGCGATAAGCCGCATCCACGACGATACAGCTGAGGAACAGATAAACCTGCGGCAGGCCCGCGCCCTCCGGCGCAGGCGCCAGATCGGCAGCGGTCATCCCGCTGTCGTCGTATGTGCCGGCCAGCAGCGCCGCATACACCTCCCCGCGCACGGGAAGCAGGTTCACAAACCCGGCCAGCGCCCCGCCGTCCACCGCGACGACGGTGCTGCGCGGCTCGCGGCAATACCATGCGTACGCTTCCGCCGCCGGCGTGATATACCGCTCGTCGTAGCAGGCCGCCTCCAGCGCCGCCATGGCCTGCGCTGTGATCGAACTGCTGCTGCCCAGCATCCCCCTTGCAAAGATGACCCGCCTGGCCCTGTCGGTAGGCGTCAGCCGTTCGGGATACCGCCAGCCCGAACGGCCCGCCGTCGCGCCCGGCTCGCAGATCATTTGAAAAAGCTCCTCATCCACGTATACCGCTCATGCTCCCGCCAGCCGTCCCCGGTCTCGTCGCGCGTGGTATAGTTGCATTCGCAATCCGGCAGCGCCGCTGCGAGCGCCTGCTTGTCCTCCGTGGAGGCGGGGTTCATGCCGTACCAAAGCCGTTCGAGCCACGTCATCCCGTAGAGCGGCGACAGGTCCGTAAGGCCGATGTTGCAGATGTTCACGTCGAGAAGCTTCGTCAGCGAAGCGAGCGGCGACACATCCTCGATCTTGTTCATGAACAGCTCGATATATTGCAGCTCCTCAAGCGCGGAGAGCGCCGAAATATCGGTGATCTTGTTGTCCGCCAGAATCAGGATCTGCAGCTTTGTAAGCGAGGCGATCACCGCAAGGTCCGCGTCCGTCAGGTAATTGTGCCCGAGATCCAGCGCGACAAGGTCGGTGCAGTACCGCAGCGGCTCAAGGTCGCCCTCCCGCAGCCGCTTGGTCGTGCGCACCTTTTCGTTGTATTCATCGCTGGCGTTCGGGTTGGTGTACTTGGAAGGGTTGGCCGTTGAAAACCCGGTGGCGTCCGTGCGCACTTCGTGGGGCCCGATCTTCACCGTCCACACAAAGCGCACCCCGGGGTGCGCGGCGCCGAGCGCCGCCATCTGCTCGTCCGTCAGCCCGCAGCCGCACATGACCAGCTTTTGGAGCCGCGGCAACTGCGAAAGCGCCGCCTCCACCTGCTCCACGTCCTCGATCCTGGTCCCGCTCACGTCCAGCTCCGTGTCGATCGTGGACACAACGTGGCCGAGCACCTCGATCTGCCTCTGGAACAGCACGTCCGGATACGCGGCCTCGAGCGCATCGAGCGCCGCGTCGTCAAGCGCGCCGTCCGGTAGCAGCACGGCCGTCAGGCCGGAAAAATAGCCGAGCCCCGCGTCGAGCGCCGCCGCGTCCACCTGCAGTTCCCGCAGGTCCAGCTCCGTCGCGTCCGAGGCGAACGTCGCGCCGCACAGCGGCACGGCATACCGCACCGCGAGCGTCGGCAGCGCCGCCGCCACCGCCTGGCCGTCCGTTGCGGACAGCCCGCTGTCGAACAGATCCGCCGCTTCGAGATTCGGGAAGCACGACAGCGCGTCGATGGCCGCCTGCGCGCCGTCGAAGGTCACGCCGGACAGGTCCAGCGTCTCCGCGTCGGAATCGAACGCCCTGCCGTCCATCCACACCGTGTAGCGAAAGTGTATCTCCGGAAACGCCTCGCACAGCGCGCGCATCTCCGCCGCCGGCGCAGACCCGTCGCGCAGGTCCGCCTCCCGCAGCGCGGGGAAAAAGGGCAACGCCTGCAGCAGCGTGGTCACGTCGTCCACGCCGGTCGCGGTTAGGGTCGTATCCGCGTTGGTCAACACCGCGTCGCCCACCACGAGCGCATACGTAAACGCCACGTCGTCGCGCGCCTGCGCCGCCTCGCACAGCGCCGCATAGGCCGTGCTGCCGGTCGCATCCACCCGTTTCAGGCGGGGAAAGCAGTCGAGCATGGCCGCGTCAGCCGCCGTACACCCCGGCAACGTCAGCGTCTCCGCATCGCTCGAAAACGCCCCGTCGCTCAGGCGCACCGTCCACAGCACCTCGCAGCCCGCAGGCGCCGCGGCCTGCACCGCCGCCACATAATCGCGCGTCACGTCCTCCCGGCCGCGCAGATCGATCGTCTGCAACGACCGCAGCGCGCCGAAAGCCGCCGCTTCCGGCAGCGTCCCGTCCGGCAGGGCGAGCGCGACGGCGTCCCGCGCGACGATCCTGCCGCCGAGCAAGGCATATTCCGACAGCAACAGATAGCCGCCCCCGCCGAGCGCCGCAAGCGCCACCAGCACGGCCAGCACGAGAATCGCCGTGCGCCGGGGTTCCCGTCCGCCGGGCCGGCGCCGCTTCTTCCTCTTTTTTTTGTCGCGGTTCATGCCGCACCTCCCCCTTTCCTTCCCGCATCGCGGCGACCCTGCCGCTTCGCGCGCCTGCGGGCGCGGAGCGCGAGCGCCACGGCCAGCGCCGCCACCGCAACGATCAAAGCCGCCAGGACCAGCGGCACGGGGTCAAAGCCGCCGGAAGCCGCCTCCGGCGTCACGGTGGGCGTGGCGGCGGCCGGCGTTTCCGACGGGACCGGCGTAACAGCCGCCGGCGTCGCCGTCTGTGTGGGCAGCGGCGACGGCGTGGGCGTCAACGTCGGCTCCGGCGATGCCGTCGTCCCGCCGTGCAGGGCGGACGGATCGATGTGCTCAAACAGATCGTTTACCCCCGGCGTGTCCGTCCCCACCGTGGTATAGGCAAGGCCGAAATCCGCAAGGCTGTAAACCCCTTCGTTCGTCACGGCATGGCGCGACGGCAACTGCGACTGGTGGCAGGCAAACGCCGCCGCCGCGATCTCGACCGCCGTCCGCCCGTCAAACGCGGAAAGCGGCTCGGTCACGGGCAGGGTGATGCTATTCTCCGCATACAGGTGCAGATAGACCTTCTTGACCTCCCATACGCCGTACTGTTCGGCGGAATCCGGGTCGTAGCTCGCATCGGCGGCGAGCGGGGCGGCCTCCAGAACGGCTCTGGCCAGCAGCGCATGCTGCCAGTGGCCGTATTCCCCGTTCAGATCATGGGAAACGACGACCTCCGGCCGGTACTGCCGCATGCGCTGCACCAGATAGCGCACCACGTCCGCCTGCCGGAACGTGTCCTCAAACTTTGCCCGGTATTCCGGCGGAATATCCGGAAAGCCGCCGAATACCGGCAGCGACCGCAGGCCCATCGTCCAGGCGCCCGCCATCGCCTCGTTGACGCGCACCCGCACGCGCGACGCCAGATACAGCGCCACCCCCTCGCGCCCCTGCTGCGCCTCATAAAGGGGGATCACCCCGCCGAGGAACAGCGCGTCGTCGTCCGGGTGCATGGCGATGAGCAGATAATCCGCCTTGTCCGGCGTCGGCTCCCACGGCAGATAGTCCGGGATATCGCCCTCGCCGTAGGCCGCCATCGTGCTGAGCGCCAGCGACGCATCCGCCCGGATGGTCACGCTGCACGCCCCCGGCAACGGTTCGATCACGTTGTTCCAGAGCGGCGTGCCGGCCGTTTCGTCCAGCAGCGCGCCCGCCGCGTCGTACTGCAGCACGGTAAACGCAGCCAGCTCCCGATAGAACGCGAAGAACACCGCCCGCACCGGCACATCCTCCCCCCAGGAGACGGTCACGGATTCGCCCGCGTCGATGCGCTGCGCGCTCTCCAGGTCATCGTCGGTCAACCGCGTCAGGCTGGAGGGAAAGCTCGCCTGCAATTTGCACTGCCTTGTCAGGTCCTCCGCCGTTCCGCCGTCCTCCTCCAGCGCCGCCGCGCCCGCCGCGCCCCCCAGCATCAGCAGCAGCGCGATCCAGAGCGCAAGCAGCCGCCGGTTCCTGCCGTTCACGCCGTCACCCCCTCTTGTTGCGCCAGTCCAAGTCCATACAGCAGCCGGTCGAGCGCTCGCTGCCGGCCGCCGCCCGCGAAGGCCTCCGCCAGATAGGCGGGAAAGGCCGTCTCCGGAATCCGGAAGGTGTCCTCCCAAAAGCGCGCCCTGTCGCGCAGGCGGCCGGCGTTTTCAAACACGGCCTCCATATCGTAGAACGTGCGGTAGCGCACCTGCCGGAACGTGAGCACCAGGAAGGCGAGGTGCGGCGCGTTCATCTCATAGGTCAGATAGGCGTCGTCCGCCCCGTCTCCGTCGGTGTCCAACCGGTCCACCACCATCAGGTAATGGCCGCCGTTCTGCACGATGTCGCCGCCGCGCGCCGCATCGTAGGCGATCCGGTTGTCGCCGCTCTTTTCGCGCTCCCCGCAGGCGCCGATGTTCGAGCCGGCGCCGCTGTTGGAAAGGTTGAGGCCGGCCTGCTTGTACGCCCATACGATGGCCGCAACGCACTGCATGCCGGTATAATAATAGGTGCCGTTGCCGTCCGTGGTGGGGGTGCGGAGCCGCGCGCCCCACGCGGGGTTCACGCCCCAGTCCGCCTCGTCCTGATAGGCGCCCCGCCCCTGATACGGCACCGAGGCGCCGTATGCCGCCATGCGCGACACGAGCGAGACCGCAGCCGTCACCACCCCGCAGCGCGTATACGGCCCGGCGGCCGCAACGTCCCGGCTGATGGCGGCGTTGAGCGCCTCCACGGAGGTGTCCTGTCCGGCCAGAAATTCCTCCATCGGCGTCGTCAGCGCCGTCAATCCCTCCGCGCGGATGACGTACCGAAAGCCGGAACACACCGTAATCGGCCACGGCTCGCCGACGCGCCCGGCAGCGTCGCGCACCCAGAGGTAGTACGTCCCGTCCGACTTGAACACGGAGAATCGCTGTGCGCCGCCGCAGGGCAGCCAGTCCGGGGACGCCGCCTCCGGCTCACGCTCTATTACCGTAAAACAGCAGGCCTCCGCCGTGCCCTCGGCCAATTCGACGTGCACCACGCCGCCGCTCGCATAGGCGCAGGCGATGCGGGGCGCGCCCGTCTCCTGCGCGTGCGCCGCGCCCGCCGGGCACAGTGCCGCCGTCAGCAGCAGCACGGAAAGCCAAAGGCCCGCCCACGACCGTCTCATGCCGTTCCCTCCCCCCGTGCAAACGCCAGCGGCTCCTGCCCCTCCTGATACAGCAGCAGCGCCGTCCCGTCCGGTTCATCCAGTTCATAGCGAACGGCATACGCCGCCCGCCCGTCCGGTACAAACGAAATCGTATCCGACAAAACCGTATAGGCGCCTTCGGCGGCGGCTTCCCCGGCGACCGCCCGGAATCGCCCGTCCGGCGACAGCGTCAGCACGAGCGCGCCGCCGTCCACCGTCCACTCCCCGAGCAGGGGATCGTTCACGGGCGTGGCGGTCGGCACGGGGGTCGAGAGAAGCACGACCGCCGCCGTCGCGCCGGTCTCCGGCTCCGCCGGCGGCGTGTTGGCCGGCTCCGCCGGCGAATCCCCGCATGCAAGGGCCAGCAGCAGCGGCCATACGACAAGCGGCACGCGCAAAACCCGCCTGCCGCCCGCTCTCGTCCGCACCCGGTGTGCCATCGCGTTCATCCTTTCCGCACGGGCGTCCCCACGCTCCCCCGTTTCCCTGATTGTAACAAGAAAAACGCCGTTCCGTCAAGGAACGGCGACAGGCCGCCATCGCCGGGCGCCGCCCCTGCGGCGCGTCCGCCCCGCAGGCGGCGATGAAAAAACCGGGGCGTGCGGGCGCGCCCGCCTCCCCGGTCCGATGCAGGCCCCGGCGTCGCCCACCCGGGCGCTACCGCGCCATGAAGCGGGAGAGAAACTCGCGCGTGCGCGGATTTTCCGGCGCTTCAAAGATCTCGTGCGGCGGTCCTTCCTCGGCGATCACGCCCCCGTCCATGAACGCCACGTGCGTGCTCACGTCGCGCGCGAACGCCATCTCGTGCGTCACGATGAGCATGGTCAGCCCCTCCCCGGCCAGCGTGCGCATGACGGCGAGCACCTCGCCCACCATTTGCGGGTCGAGCGCGCTGGTCGGCTCGTCGAACAGCAGGACCTCCGGCTCCATCGCCAGCGCCCGCGCAATGGCCACGCGCTGCTGCTGGCCGCCGGAAAGCTGGCGCGGCCGTGCATGGATATACGGGGCCATGCCAACCTTTTCAAGGTAGTGCAGCGCGCGTTCGCGCGCCGTTTCCCGCTCAAGCTTCTGCACGCGCACCATGCCGGCCATGCAGTTTTCCAGCACGTTCATGTTGGCAAACAGGTTGAAGCTCTGAAACACCATGCCCACGCGCGCCCGATAGGCGGGCGCGTTGAAGCCGCGGCGCAGGATGTCCTCGCCATGGTACAGGATGCGCCCTTCGTCCGGCCGTCCGAGAAGGTTGATGCAGCGCAGCAACGTGCTCTTGCCGGAGCCGGAGGCGCCGATGATGCAGGTCACGTCGCCGCGGGAGACGGACAGGTTGATATCCGTGAGCACGCGGTTCTTGCCGAACGACTTGCCCACATGCTCCACCGAAAGGATCGCTTCGGCAGCCTTTTCCATTCCCTATCGCCCCTCTCTCGTATCGCTCCGCCCGGCCTGCGGCCGCGGCTCGTGATAGCTGTACAGGCCGCTGGTGTGCGCCAGCGTATCGGTCGTGGCCAGGTCGTAGCTGGCGCTGCCGTCCATGCGGTTCTCCAGCAGGCGCAGCAGGCGCGAGCACACGAACGTAAGCACGAAATAGATCGCCATTGTGATCGTGAACGCCTCAAAATACGTGTATTCCGCGCCGGCCACGCCGTTGGTCGTGAAGAACAGCTCCACCGTGCCGATGACCGAGAGCACGCAGGTATCCTTGATGTTGATGATCAGGTTGTTGCCGATCTGCGGCATGATGTTGCGCAGCGCCTGCGGCAGCACCACGTGCAGCATGGTCTGTACGTGCGTCATGCCGATGGCCTTGGCGCCCTCGGTCTGCCCCGGATCAACGGACAGCACGCCGCCGCGCACGGTCTCCGCCATGTATGCGCCCGTGTTGATCGACACGATCACGAGCGCCGCCGGCAGCATCGGCAGATAGATGCCCCACAGCATGGCCAGCCCGTAGTAGATAAACATGGCCTGCACCATCATCGGCGTGCCGCGGAACACCTCCACATAGACGCCGAGCACGAAGCGCACCACGCGCATCACGGCATAGCGCACTGGCTGCTCCCGCCGGTCGGCCGGAATGGTCTGCACGATGCCAACGGCAAAGCCGATGATGCAGCCGATCGCCGTCGAAACCACGGCGATGAGCATGGTCATCCCCGCGCCGCGCAGGAACGACGGGCCGTATTCGGCCCAGATCTGCGCAACGCTTACCCAGAAGGATGGTTTATCCGCCATGCGTTCGGGGGCCTCCTTTCTTCAGGCGCGCCGGCTCAGTCCTCGCTGAGCGGCTGAACCGAAATGGCCTCGTCCATCATACGGGTAAAATCGTCCGTCGTCAGCGTGGCGAGCGCCTCGTTGAGCTTGTTCAACAGCGTCTCGTTGCCCTTTTGCACGGAAATGCCGATGTTGATCTCCTCTTCCGACACGGCAAAATCATCTTCGGTGCCGGTGAAGTCGAGCAGCTTCATCTCCGGATACGCCACGCAGGCCGCCATCGCCGTCGGCATATCGGTCACAACCAGGTCGCACCGGCCGGAGTCGAGCGCAACGAGCATGGCCGGCGCCGAATCCATCGCGGGCAGGATGTTCGCGTTTTCAATCTGCGGCAGGCACGTATCGTACCACACGGTCGCCTGCTGCGAGGTGCAGGTCGCGCCCGCCAGATCGGAGATGCCCGTCGCGTCGGCGTACGGGCCGTCCGCCATGACGAGCGTCACGATGGACGCATAGTAGTACGGCGTGGTGAAATCCACCTGCTTGAGCCGCTTGGCGGTGATGGACTGCCCCGCGATGACGCAGTCCACTGTGCCGGACTGCACGGCCGGCACGAGCGAGTCCCAGTCAAGCCGGACGATCTCCAGCTCCATGCCCATCTGTTCGGCCAGATATTTGGCCATCATCACGTCGTAGCCGTAAGCGTAGTCCGCGCTGTCCTTGATCGGCACGGCCCCGTTGCTGTCGTCCGGCTGCGTCCAGTTGTACGGCGCATAGCTGCACTCCATCGCCACGGACAGCACGTTGTCGTCCCCGGACCCCGCCGTGCAGCCCGCCGCCACCAGGGCCAGCAGCGCCGCAAGCGCCAGCGCAAGCACCCGTCTGTTCTTCATCTCCCGATTCCTCCTTGCATGTCTCTGCCGTGGCAGGCGGCCGCCGCAAGAAAAAGCCCGCTGCGCCGAACGAAAGCGACGCTGCGGGCCAAACTTCCCGGTTCCGGATGGACGGGCCCCGCCCGTCCGCCGGAGATGATAGCGCTCCACTTTCGTGACAGTGCGCCGGATGTTCTCCTGCGCCCCAGCCCGCTCCCCGTGGCAACGGGAAACGCGCTTCGGCGGCGGCCCCTTTTGCACGCGGCGGCTTGCCAGCCGTTGCCGCGCGGTACTCTTGGCCTGCCGCGCCTCTACCATATGCCGCGGCATGCGCCGCGACCGGCTTGAATGGGACCATATTACTATATGATATACGATTTGTCAACGCCTTTTGCGCATTTCCCCGCTGACGGCTCCATCCGGCCGGGAGCCCTCCGTCGCACGGCGACGGGCGAAAGCGCGCCGGCGGGAACGAAGCGTTGCGCGGCGGGTGGATTGACACCGGGCGGCTACCCCCATGGCGGGCCGTCCCGGCGCCGGTGGCGGGCGGAAGCGCCGCGCCGGCAGGGGCGAAGCGTTGCGCGGCGGACGGGAGCGCCGCGCCGGCGGGGACGGAGCGTTGCGCGGCGGACGGGAGCGCCGCACCGGCAAGAATGGAAGGTTGCGCGGCGGGGGGGAAGCGCCGCGCCGGCAGGGACGAAGCGTTGCGCCGCGGGCGGGAGCGCCGCACCGGCAAGAATGGAAGGTTGCGCGGCGGGCGGAAGCGCCGCGCCGGCAGGGGCGAAGCGTTGCGCGACGGGCGAATTGACACCGGGTGGCAGGAGCGGAGGGTGATGCGACGGGCGGAAGCGCCGCACCGGCGGGGACGGAGCGTTGCGCGGCGGGTGGGTTGACACCGGGCGGCAGGAACGGAGGGTGACGCGACGGACGGATTGACACCGCACCGGCGGCCATGCTATCCTCGAACTGTGCGCCCGGCCGCATGGCAATGGCCGCGCGCAGAGGAGGCAGCGGATGGTTTGTCGGTCAACCTGCCCGTCGCCCATCGGGGAGCTGACGCTCGCCAGCGACGGAGAGATGCTCACGGGCCTGTGGCTCGCCGGGCAGAAATATTTTGCTCAAACCCTGCCGGAGGACGCGGCCGACTGCGGCGCGGCGCCCGTGCTTGACGCGGCGCGCGACTGGCTGGCCCGCTACTTTGCCGGGGCGCGCCCGGCGGCGGACGAGCTGCCGCTGCGGCCGGCCGGGACCCCGTTCCAGCAAACGGTATGGCGCCTGTTGCTCGACATCCCGTACGGCGAAACGGAAAGCTATGGCGCGCTGTCGCGCCGCGTGGCCGCCGCGCTCGGCCGCACGGCCATGTCCGCCCGGGCGATCGGCGCGGCGGTGGGGCGCAATCCGATCTCGATCATCATCCCGTGTCATCGCGTGGTGGGTGCAAACGGCAGCCTGACCGGCTATGCGGGCGGGCTCGCGGCCAAGCGTTTCCTGCTCGCGCACGAGGGCGCGCCGCTGCCCCCGTTGCGCGATGCGGGCGCGCCCAACCGGTGACGGCGAAAGGGGGCGGGCGATGGACTGGCCGGACGGGCGGCAGCGATGCCGCTGGGCAAACCCGAAGAACGAACGCTATGTGCGCTATCACGACGAGGAATGGGGCGTGCCGCTGCACGACGACGGGCGGCTGTTCGAGCTGCTGGTGCTCGAATGCTTTCAGCCCGGGCTTTCCTGGGAATGCGTGCTCAACAAGCGCGAGGCGTTCCGCCGCGCGTTCGACAATTTTGACCTCGAGGCGGTCTGCGCCTACGACGAGGCCAAATGCCGGGCGCTGCTGGCCGACCCCGGCATCATCCGCAACGAACGCAAGATCCGCGCGGCGGTCGGCAACGCGCGGGTGTTCCGCCAGATCCGGCAGGCGTGCGGCAGCTTTGCCGCATACCTGTGGGGGTGGACGGACGGCCGGGTGCTGCACGAATGCGGCGCAACGCGCTCGCCGCTGTCGGATGCGGTGTCGCGCGATTTGACCCGCCGCGGCATGCGCTTTACCGGTACGGTGGTCGTCTACTCCTTTTTGCAGGCCGCCGGCGTCATCTCCAGCCATGAGCCCGGGTGCTTCCTTGCGCAGCCCGCCGCCGGCGCGCCGCCGGGCGGTCGCCCCGGCCGGTGACCGGCGCGGCCATGCCCGCCAAAGAACAACGAACGGGGCGTCTGTTGGCGCCCCGTGGGTTTTCTCGCCCGCCGCCGGTTTGCCGCTCAAAAGAGCGGGACGAGCCGGGCCAGCAGGATGTAACGCGCATTGGCAAACGCATACGCGCAGGTGGAAAGGGTCACAAGCCGGTCGCCCGCCGAAACGGCGACGGGCGCCGCAAAATCCGATTGGGCGCGCGCCCGCTCCACGAACGACAGGAACGCCGCCTCGTCCGCAAACCGCTTTTCATAACCCTCGCCGCCGGCCCGGGTCGTATAACCGGCCACAAGGTCGAGCCGGTAGTCGCCCGCCTCCGTGAGCAGGTACAGCCGCGGGTGCACCTCGTAATACGCCTGCTCCCGGTAGCGTTCCAGCGCGCCGAACATGGAGCCGTTTTTCATGTGATGGCCGTGGATGACGGTGTTGCGGTCGGAAAAATCCGGGGCGTTTTCGCAGTCCACAAACAGCGTTCCGCAGGCGTTGCGCGTGCCGTCCGGCAGGTGGTTCAGATAATAGGCGTTGTCCGTCCCGGCGACGACCGGATAATTGAGCGCCGTCCCCTCGCCGTACAGCCAGCCCGCCACCCTGCCGTCCACCGCTTCAAGCGCGGAGAAGTCCACCGCAACGGGCGCCTGTTCCGGCTGCGGCGCGGCCTCCGTCTCCGCCGTACCGGCCGCCGGCGCTTCCTCCGCCTGGGTGGAAAGCGGAACCACTTGCTGCGCGCGCACGGTGACGGCTTTTACGGCCAACGCCCCATAGGCCTCGCCGCCGGCGCGATGGTCGCGCGTTTCCCATAGCGCCATGCCCAGGCATCCGAGCAGCAGCAGCGCGCACACGACGATCCATACCGTATACGGGCGCGTCGGCCGGCACACACGGCGCTCCACGCCGTTACCCCCTTTTCGCCGCCCGCCGGCGCAACACCAGCAGCGCCGCGATGGCAGCGGCCATCACCGCCGCTCCCACAAGCCAGGGCAACGGGTTGGCCGCGTCGCCGGTCACCGGCCCGGGGCCGGGCGTGGGCGTCGGCGCCGCCGGCTCCTCCTCCACGGTGAATACCCAGACCACGTCGCCCGTTGCGGCGGCAAAGGCGTTGTCCATCTCGATGGGCACGGTCAACGCCGCCGTCAGCGTCAGCTTTGCGCCCGGATAGAACACGCCGAGCAGCACGTTCTCCGCCAGCCCGTCCTGTTCCGCCGGCGGCGCCTCATACAGCTCCGTCGGCCCGAGATCGCTCGTCACAGTCAGCCGGAGCTGCTCGAGAAACGCGCGCTGCGCCTCGTCCGCCGGCTGCTGGCGCAGATAGATGCGCACGGCGGCATCGCTCTCGTTGCGCACGTTGATGCGCTGCGTGAGCACATCGCCCGGCATCACGCCCTTGAAGTCGCGGAACAGGTCCGTTGACGACCCGTCGCCCACGTCCGAAAACACGAACGTCGTCTCGCCGCCGGTATACGTCACCGTCGGCTCGCCCTCGGCCAACGCCGGCAGCGGCAGCAGCGCCAGCAGTGCGGCGGCCAGAAGCGCGAATATCCTGTTGCGTCGTTTCATATCGACCCCTCCTTCCCGTCAGCCCGCCGCGGCGACGCTGCCGGGCGCAATCGTCACGCCCCATGCTTCCTGCACGGCGCGCGCTGGCGCGCTCTGCACCGCCGAGGCGATCACGTCCACGACCTGATCCGGCGCCAGCGCCAGATGCTCGATCAGCACGCCGGTCTCATCGCCGCCTGCCACCGGCAGCGTATAATAATAGTAGCCGTCGCTGTGAAGCACCCAGCCGTCGCCCGGGGTAAAGCTGAGGGCGGGCGCCGGGCGCGTGCCATCCACACCGTCCCCGCACAGGTAGTAGCTCACGAGCGATACGCGGATGTACGCGTCGGTATCGCCGGTGTTGCGCACGCGCACGCGCTCCTTGGCCTGCCCGTCGAACGTCTCTTCAACCTCGCACGTCAACCGGCTCGGCAAAAACGTGTTGACCTTTTCGCCGGCGCTGTCGATGAGGAACGCCGCCGCGCCCGCCGCGCCTGCAAGGAGCGCCAGCGCGAGGAGCGCGCAGAGGACGGTCGTCTGCCGCCGCGTCCACAGGCGCGGGGCCGGTTGCTTTCTGCCGTTTTCCATGTCATTCCCCCCTTTTTACGCTTCGTCCGTATACACGTTGGTGCAGTAACAGTCCCCGCCGAGCCACTGATCGTCCTCCATGCGGTTGGCGATGACAACCGTGCCGTCCGGGCAGGCCCTGGTCAGCGTCGCCTCGCCCGTCCGGCCGGCCTCATACCGCCACGACCAGTCCCCGTCCTCCGTGACGGTGTAGGTGCCGACGGGCAAATTCCGAATCGTTACGCTGCCGTTGCCATGGATGACAACGGTCATCGAAAACCCGGCCCCGTTCGTCACGGCAAACAGGAACGAGTCGCCCGCGTCCGCCGCGCCGGTCTTGCGGATGGTCAGCGAACAGGCCTTCACATACACGGTAAACCGATGGTCCGCCGCGCCATCGCCGGTATTGATCATCGTCGTATCAGCGGTCACGTCCCTGCCGCCGATGCCGGCGGCCACGGCTACGTCGGTATCCCGGACAAACGCGCCCGCCGGGGGGTCATAGCCGAGCGTCAGCGCCGGCGGCATGCCCATGGCCGCCTCGTCCGCCGCTTCGCCGCCGTGTTTCCACGCCGTGGAAACGAGATTGTCGGCATAGTCGGCGCGCTCGCCAAGGAAGATCGTGCTGTCCCGGAACGTCAGCACCGGCCGGAACACCCGCACGGCCGCGCGGTCGCTGCCCTCGCTTACGACCGCCGTGCCCGGCGTTTTGGGCGCGACGGCGACGGTCGCGGTGTATACGCCGTCCTCCGTCAACTCCGTCAGCCCGCCCGGCGGGGCGACCGTGGCCGAGAGGTCGACGAATGCGTTCTGCCAGGGCGCAAGGCCGAAGTTCTCCGCTTCGGGCGCCGGATCGAGCGAAACGCCGCCCGCCGTCGCCGTCACACGCCGAAGCAGTTCTTCGCCCGTCAGGCCGCCGAGCAGATAGACGTCGGCGGGCGTGGCCGTCACGACCACCGCCGGGATCGGAACGTCCACCGCCGGGAGCGGAAACGCCTCGATCGCCTGCGCCGCGCCGGCATTTGCATAGACGCCGGACGCCGCGTCGTTGGTCGGGACGCCGTTGCCGCCGAGGAACCCGTCGCGCGGCTGCACGACAAATTCCACGATGAGCTTGCGCCCGTAGAAGCATTCGCCGCGCGCCTCGTCGGAGACAAAGTTCTCGTTGAAGTCAAAGCCGGTGACGGACACCGTCCCCGCCGCCGCATCCACGACGGCGGTCAGGCCCTGCGCCTCCTCGCGCGCGCCGAACGCGGCGCCGTCATACGCGGCCGTATACAGCCGGATATCGTCCGGCCCCGTGCCTGCCGGCAGCACAAAGTATTCCGAAAGGAGATCCCTGACGACCGTCTCGCTGCCCAGCTCGATCGCCGGCGTGGAGATCTGCCCGCCGATGGACTGGAAGATGCTCTCCAGCTCCCCCGTGTTGCTCGCCGCCAGATAGTAGCCGCTGTGCGCCAGGGCAGGCGCCTGCTCGATCTTCCAGCCGCGATAGTACCGCACAAAGAAACCGGCGCCCTGCTGCCGGGCATACTCGGTCAGACCGATGGAAGTCACGCCGGAGACGTTGCTCGAAAGGTAGTTCAAAAACCGGTTCCCCGCCGGCACGTCCGCCGCATCGGTGTTGAGGCTGGCGTTTGCCCAGTGGCTCCCCACGGTGCCGTCGGAATTCTCGTCAAACCCCTCGTCGCCATAGGTCTGGCCCGGGTCCGCGCCGCTGAAGATGCCGATGGCATACACGGTGACGCCGCTCTGCTTGATCCGATTCGATGTGGCGAGCGCGCTGTTGGCCACGCCGGTGCTGAACGCGCTCTGCGTGGTCGGCATGCCGTCGGTGAACACGATGACGACCTTCTGGCGCATGGTGTTCGATCCGGTATAGCCATAGTTTTCGCCCATGAGCATCTCCGCCCGATCCATGCCGGCCGCCACGTTCGTCGACTGGTTATAGGGGTTGCCCAGCGAATCGATCGCCGATTTGAGCTCTCTGGCTCCGCCCGCATCCACATTCGTCCAGCCCCGCAGCGTGGACGCCGTCGAGCCGAACGTCACGATGGCGATGCGGTGATCCGCCGTCGCCGCATCATACTTCTCCCGCACCGCGTCAATAAAGTTGTCGACCGCGCTCTTCATGGCGCTCTGGCGCGTCATGCCGCTGACAAACGGGTCCGACATGGAGCCGGACTGGTCGAGCACGAGCACGATGTCCACGGGCGTGGTGATCGTCGTGTCGATGACCTTGCCGGTCGTATAGGCCTCCAGCGTGACGGTATAGGTGCCATCGCCGTTGTCCACGGCGGACTTGAACAGCTCCAGCCCGTTGTCGTCCCCGCCGGTCTCCCGCAGCGCCGCGCTGCGCCGCGCCACGGCCACGGCCACGGCGGGCAGGAACGGGGCTGCCCGCGTGTAGGGAACGGTCGCCGCCGCCGTGTGACCGGCAAACGACGCAAGGCGGGAAAGGAGCGCCTCCTGCTGCTGCCCGGTCAGCGCGGCGACGAAGGCCTCCGCCGCCGCCTCGTCGAGTCCATCCGCAAGCGCATAGAACGCCTCCTCGGTGCCGGCGGTCATCAGCGCGTCATACAGCGCCGCTACGTCCGGCGCAGCCTCCGCGCCCGCCTCCATATCCGGTATGGGCGTATCCTCCGCCCCCGGCGCAGGCGTATCCGCCGTCTCCGGCACGGGCGTTGCCGCCGTCTCCGGCGCGGGCGTTGCCTCTGTCTCCGGCACGGGCGTTGCCGCCGCCTCCGGCGCGGGCGTTGCCGCCGTCTCCGGCGCGGGCGTTGCCGTCTCGATGACCGCCACGCCGTCCTCCGTGGCGTAAGCGCCTATCGCCCCGTGTCCCACGGCGACGGGCACCAGCAGCGCCAGGCAGGACAGCAGCGCAAGCAGCCGTTTGATCCTTTTGTCCATACGCAATTCCCCCTTATTCCGTCACCGGCCAGCCGGCTGCCGTCAGCGCGCTGTCGCCGTTGTTGGCCGTCTGGGTTGCCTCAGCCACCACCCGCACCTCTACACGCGCGCCACGGTAACGATTGTCCATGGACGAGGAAAAGCGCACCTCGGTGAACAGGTATGGCGTCCTTTCGCCCGGCAGCAGTGAATGATTGTAATAATAGTAGCCGTCGCGCTCCGTCCAGTCCGCGGTATTGATGTCCAGCGTAATCGCATCCGGCGGCACATCCCCGGCGCCTTCCACCACCCGTTGTACGCGCACGCGCACGTATGCGGCCGATGCGCCGGTGTTTTCCACCTCCACGTACTTGGGCACGGCGCTGCCGGGCATCACGCCCGCCACGTCCTCAAACGGGACGGGCGGTTCCTGCACGACATCCGACCATTCATGCAACGCAATCTTCACGCTGCCGGTGGTGATGACGTTGGTCGCCGTCGCGCTTGCGGTCAGATAGGCCGCCGAACCGAGCGCCGGCAGGGCGCAGCAGGCGAGGATGGCCGCGACCAGCAGCAGCTTTTTCCCGATGGTCTTCATGACTTGGCTTCACCCTTTCTTTGCTTGCGGCGGCATGCCCACCGCCGCCATGAATCCGTTGTTGCTGTCGCCCGCTTGCATCCGGCGCAAAGCGGGCTGCCCCGGCTGTCCGGCTCGCGGGCGGTCGGGGCAGCCCCCGCCCGGTTTGGGGGACGGGCGGAGGCAATGGGGCGCGCAGCCGTGCTCATGGGAGCGGCCCGCCCCAGTCCGTTACTCGTGCAGTGCTGCCCAGGCGTCGGCGGCGCTGGCCAGGTTCGCCTGCTGGATCGCATAGGCGATGAAGGACAGCGTGGGATACGTTTCCTCCGTCAGGGCGTCCATATCCGCCTTGGTCACGGTGTCCTTCACATGGACCTCGTTGCCCGCAAGGACGGGGAAGTCGACGTCCTCCGTTGCGGCGGGCACCGCACGATAATACACACCGGGCACGCCGTCAAGCGCGGTCCATCCCTCGGCTACCGTATACTCGATGAACTCACAGAGGTTCTCGCTCTCCTTAATCTCGACGAACAGCCAGCAGGCTTCGCTGTCGCCCTTGACGGTGACAACCGGGTCCTTCACGATGTCGTTGCCCGGCACCATCTTGAAGTCGGTCGCCTGTTCGGTCAGGTCGATGTCGATGTTGCCGACGGTAAAGACGTTCTTCTTCTCCGCCGTCACGTCGGACAGCCAGGCCAGCGCGCCGGAGACGGCGAACACGGCGACGAGCGCAGCGCAGAGCGCAATGAGTACGGTTTTCCTTTTCATGGTTGAAAGTACCCCCTTCGTTGTTATTTTTTTCGTACCTTATGTCATGTCGCACCGGCGGTGAGCCGGGCGGCCTTGCTTTTTTCCGCGCGGGAAGCGTTTATCCGGATCGTCGGGCGCGCCGCCGCCGGGCCGCCTTTGCTTCGCGCAGCGCGCGCACGGCCTCTGCCCGGGCGCGCCTTGTCGTGCGGCGGCGCGCTGCCGCGCTCCCGGTCTCCGCCTGTTGCGGCCCTTGCCGCCGCTCCGGCAAAAACAGCAGCACCAGCATCGCCAGGACCGCCGCCGCGCCGATATACATGCCCGGCGCGCGCGTGAGCCAGGCTGCGGCGTACCCGAGGTATGGCACGCACAGCACCGGCTTGCCGATCAGGCGCGCAAACCCCACGGGCGCCGCATCCGGCGCGGCGTTAGCGTCCCCCTTGGTGGAAAAACAGGCCTGCGCCTCGTCCACGCCGATCACCCGGTGGACGGCCACGGTCTGCCCGTCCTCCATGTAAAACGCGATGGCGTCGCCGGTCGAAACGCTCTCCGCCCCGGCAGGGCGGACGTAGACGAGCGACCCGACGGGATAGGCGGGCGCCATGCTGCCGCTCAGGATCACGTACGGCCGCAGTCCGAGCAGTCGCAGCCCGACGAGCGTCACGGCGAGCAGCAACGCCAGCAGGGCGGGGATTGCCGCCCCCACGCTTCGAATCCGTTCCCGTGTCGGCCCATCCATATCGTCTGCTGCGCCTCCCCTGCGCCCGCTTCCATCTATACGCAGGCGGCGGATACGCTATGCCCGGTTTGTTCCCGTACGCCGTATCCCGTTCGGTTACAAGTATACCGGCGCCCCCATTCGGGGACAACGGATGGGGAACGTCGATTCCCGTCGCCATCGGGGGGGAGTTCTGTCGCCTTTTGCGGCCGTTCCCCGCTTCGTCCGCTTTCGACCGTTTGCGCCCGCCTTCCTCCGCCCGGCTGTATCTCCGCGCCCCCTGCCGCAATCCCGGCGGGGGGACGCATGTTCGCCGGCGGGGGCTACCCGCCGGAATTAAGCCCGCCCGCAACCGCTTCGCTCCGCTGGCGGGGCGCCGTCCGTGCGGCCCAGCATCTCATCGGCGCTCACGCCGAGAGCGAGGCAGATGACGCGCACATCCTCCGCATACATCCTGCGCCGCCCCTCGAGCATGGCGGCAAACGCCGCACGCGAAAGGCCCGCCCAAACCGCCACCGTCTGCTGTTCCAAACCGTGCGTCGCCACATATTCGCGTATGCGTTCATATACCCGCACGAAATCCCTCCTTCACACGCATTCCCCCGAGTCGTCACAGATTTTCTTGATTAATTAATATAATATATGTGGAATTCTGTTATGTCAAGCAGAGTTTCTTGATTGGATTCTTGACTTTTCAAATTTTATGCATCATATTGGAGTTGCAGCCCTATGGAAAAGGAGGTCGCCACCTTGCGATATGAAATCGGAAAACGCATTCGCCGCTTCCGGCAGCAGCGCGGATTGAGCCAGAAGGCGCTTGCTACACAGATCGGCGTCAGCTGCGGGCGTGTGTCCAACTGGGAACAGGGCCTGAACCGGCCCGACGCGGACATCCTCGCCGCCATCTGCGATGCGTTGCAGGTGTCGGCAGATGAGCTGCTCGACGTACGGCTTGCCAAGGACGACTTGAACGACGAGGAGCGGCAGTTGATTCTGCAATACCGGCGCAAACCGGCTTTGCAGCCCGCCGTGCGCATATTGCTGGGCCTTGACCGTCCGGATTGATTCCCCCTCGCCGCCGTTGCCTCCGTTTTCGCCGCCCGACCCGGGCGGCCTTCTGCTCCTATCCCGCCGGGCGACCGCTGTCTGCGTTCCGCCCCGCCGCTCCCCTGCCCCGCATCCCCGTGGGGCAGTCGCCTGCCGTCATACCTGGCGCCGCAGGGGCGGTCGCCTGCCGTCGTGCTGCATGGCGCTGTCCCCTCTCCGCGCTCGTGAGCAAGTTCGTCCGAAAGTCTTCGAGCCGCCCAAACCCCCGCCCTCCATATCCATGGGGCCGTCTTCCGGCTTTGTGCGATCGGGCAATACCGCTTCCCCGCGTCCCGCTCCGCCGTTGCCTCCGTTTCCGCCGCCCGCCCCCGGGCGGCCTTCTGCTTTTGTCCCGCCGGGCGGCCGCCAACCGCCCGGCATCCCGACCTCCCGCCGCCGTACACCCGCTTGCCGGTTCCAGCCAGGCCCGTTTCAAAAATTCCGCCCGGCCCCTTGACAATCCGTTTCAACTGTATATACTGTATATATACAGTCTGCACGGGGGCATGCGCATGACCATACTCATCGACAACCGCAGCGGCGCGCCGATCTACGACCAGATCTGCCGGCAGATCCGCGCCGCCATCCGGAGCGGCGAACTGGCGGCGGACGAGGCGCTGCCATCCATCCGCAGCCTGGCGCGCGATTTGCGCATCAGCGTGATCACCACCAAGCGCGCCTATGAGGAACTTGAACGCGAAGGCCTGCTCTATACCGTGGCCGGCGTCGGTTGTTTTGTGGCGCGGCAGAGCGACGCGCTGCTGCGTGAACAGGCGCTGCTGCAGGTCGAGTCGCACCTGCGCGCGGCGGCGCAGCTGGCGGCGGGCGCGAGCGTCAGCCGGGACGAACTGCGGGAAATGTTCGACATCGTATTGGAGGAACCGGAATGAACCCTGAAAGTGGTTATCAGAACGCGCTGGAACTGCGCGGCGTGCGCAAAACCTTCCCGGGCTTTGCGCTGGGGCCGCTCGACCTCGCGCTGCCCGAGGGCTGCATCCTCGGCCTGATCGGGGAAAACGGCGCCGGCAAGAGCACGGCCATCCGGCTGCTGCTGGGCATGTTGCGGCCGGACGCGGGCGAGGCCCGGCTGTTCGGCGCGCCCGTGGATGCGGCGGGCGACAGCGCCGCATGGCGCGCGCTCGTCGGCGTTGTACCCGATGTGATCGGGTTGCCGCCCTGCATGAACGCGCGACAACTGGCGGGCATGTTCCGCCGCATCTACCCCGGCTGGGACGACGCCGCGTATCGCAGCTTTCTCGACCGGCTGGCCGTGCCTTCCGACAAGCCGTTCTCCGCCCTCTCGGCCGGGACGCGCAAGAAGCTTGCCTTTGCCGCCGCGCTCTCGCACGGGGCGAAGCTGCTGCTGCTCGACGAGGCGACCGCCGGTCTCGATCCCATCGTGCGCGACGACATCCTCACCCTCCTCATGGATTTCACGCGGGACGACACGCACGCGGTGCTGCTCTCGTCGCACATCGTGAGCGACCTCGAAAAGGCATGCGATTATATCGCCCTGCTCCACGAAGGCCGCCTGCTGCTCTGCGACGAAAAGGACCGCCTGCTCGAGCGTTTCGGCCTGTTGCGCGGCGACGCCGGGACGCTTGCGGCCGTGCCGCCCGCCGCCGTGCGCGGCCGGCGGGACACGCCGTATGGTTCGGAACTGCTCGTGGAGCGCGCGCTGTTGCCGGCCCGGCTGCCGGCTGCGCCCGTCGGCGTCGAGGACCTGTTCATTTTGCTGGCAAAGGAGGTGGACGGATCGTGCGTTGCGTATGCGGATTGCTGATAAAGGACTGGCATCTGGCGAAAAGATACTGCTGGGCCTATCTGCCGATTGGCGCGGCGTTCGCTGCAATCATGGTGCTGTCGGATGCGGCATCGTTCGCCGCTTACCCGCTGCTGCTGGGCGCCCTGCTGCCGCTCTCGCTGCAGGCGTATGACGAATCGAGCGGCTTTTTGCACTATGCGGCGGTCATGCCCGTATCGCGTCGCGCGCTCGTCGGCGCGCGGTATCTGACGGCGGTGCTCGCCCTGCTGCCGGGCGCGGCGCTGCTGGGCCTCGCCGGCCTGATCGGCGGAGCGATGGGCCGTCCTTCGCCGCTGGATGCGGCGGCCGTCGGGCTGTTCTCGCTGTTGTCGTTGCTGCTCTCCTGCGTGCTGCTGCCGCTCGCCTTCCGCTTCGGCAGCGAGCGCGCCCGATTGCTGGCGGCGCTGGCCTTCGGCGTGTTATGTGTCCTCGTGCTGCTGTTCAGCCGTGACGATTCCGCCCTACTCCGGTTCGGTATGGCCGGCGGCCGGTTTGTCCTGCCGGCCGTCGTACCCGTGCTGTTCGCGCTCTCCTATCTGCTCTCGGTGCGCCTGTGCGCGCCGCGGGCGGCGTTCAATCCTCCCGGGCGGCGGGCCGGACGCGAATCCAGTAACCGCCGCTGCGGGCGCGGATATAGCGCGTAAAATCCGGCAGATGCGCCGGGGGCCGCGGGCTGTATGCGCCCGGTACCGCCGTGATCTGCACGCGCTCTCCGCCGCGCTGCCAATCGCCCTCAAGATGGGCGGATTGTCCCGGCAGCGACACGCGGTAGAAGCCCGCGCCGGGAAAGATGTTGGGAAACGGATTGGCGATCGGTTCGCGCCGCGGCCGGGGCTCGCAGTCCTCGAGCAGCCGATCGACCTCGTCGCTCCAGCCGGCCGCCTCGCCGGGCAGGCGATGCGCGCGGCGGTTGGTTGCCTCGTTTGTCGCCGGCGCCGCCGCGGACGGGCGCATGGCGGCGGTCTGCACTGCGGGCGCATGTTCCGGCGCGCCGGGGACGGCAGCCGGCGCCTTCCACTCCTGCGGGGCGTCGCCATGGCGGCTGCTGCGCCGGGTGGACGGGACGGCGGCCCCGCCCGGCAGCATATCCGCCCCCGGCATGGGGTCGTTGCGCCGCGAGATGCGCTGAAATGCCGCGTCCGCGCGGCGCAGCAGCGCCATGAACGATTCCGAATCCGCCGCGCTCTGCTCGATGCTGGGCGGGGCGGATGTTTCCCTGTTTTCCACCGGCGCGAAGGATGTTTCCGCCGCCGCGGCCGGCGCCTGCTGCGGCTGCACACGCTCCGCCGCCGTCGCCGGCCGTACGTTTGCCGCCGGAGCGGGCGCGGCCTTGGGCGCGCTCGCAGCCGGAGCGGGAGCCGCCTTCGGCTCCTCCTTCTTTTCCGTGTAGGTCTCGGCAAAGATCGTCTCGATCTTCACCTGATGGTGCAGCGTCAGATAGTCGAATACGATCGACAGCTCACGGTCGCTCAGCACTTGGGAGTGACCCTTGGGGGCCTCCGTGTAGTCCTTCAAGATGGCAATGATATCCTTCGACTGCATACCGAAGTCCTTTGCCAGACTGCTTACCTTGTTCTTGTTCTCCGTAATAGCCAATATAACACCTCCAAATGTGATGGGACCGAATTACTGCTTCTCTTTTTTCGCGCTGCCCTTGCCGCGCTTGACCGGACGGGAATCCGCGTAGCGCGCTCTTGCCGCCGCCTTGACGGCGCTGCGCTTACGCTCCTCGCGGCTCGGCTTCTTCGCGTCGCCGCGGCTCTGCGCGCCGGTCGGGCGCTTTCCGCCCGCTCCCGCGGCAGCCCGCAGCGCGGGACGCTTTTCCGTCCGCTTCGACTCCGCTTCGCCTGCTTCCGCCGCTTTCTTCGCCGGACGCTTCTTGCCGGTGCGGACGTTCTTTTCATGCGCCTCGGCCTCCCTGCGCCGCTCGGCGGCGCGCCGGGCCTTGACCGCGAGCTTCTCCGCCGTTTCGGCAAAGCGCTCGTCACCCTCGGCGAGCTTTTTGGCGATGGCCTCGGCAAAGCCGATGTCCGTGACCGCCAGCATCGCGCAGCTTGAGCGTCCGACCGCGCGGCCAAGCGCGTCCTTATCCGCTCCGATGCGGCACCAGAGGCACTGTCCCGCGTCGGCAAAGTGCCGCACGCGGCGCACGCTGTTTTCCGCGGCGTCGGCGGCGACCAGAATGAGCCGCGCGTCGCGCGCCCGCGCCGCCGCGCCGGTCGGCTCCTCGCCGACGGCCAGCCGGCCCGCCTTTTGGGCAAGGCCGATGAGATTCAAAAGCTTATCCACCGCTCACCATCTCCCTTTCCAGCTCGTCGTAAAGCTCCGGCGTGATGGCGGTCTCCAGCGCCCGCTCCAGCGCGCGGGACTTTCTCGCCCGCTTCAGGCACTCGAGGTCGGGACAGAGGTACGCGCCGCGCCCCGGCTTTTTGCCCTTGAAGTCCAGCGAGATCCCGCCCTCGGGCGAGCGGACCACGCGGATCAGCTCACGCTTCTCCTTCCTCTCGCGGCAGCCCACACATTGGCGCTGCGGGAGTTTTTTCACTTTCTGCACGGGACTGCCTCCCCTCCGAATTACTCCTCGTCCTTGTAGGACTTGGGCTTGATGTCGATCTTATAGCCGACCAGACGCGCCGCGAGGCGGGCGTTCTGGCCCTCCTTGCCGATGGCAAGAGAGAGCTGGTCGTCCGGCACGATGACGCGGCAGGCCTTGCTGCCGTCCTCTGCCATGCGGACCTCGACCACGTCGGCGGGCGCGAGCGCCGCGGCGATGTACTCCGCGGGGTCGTCGCTGTACTTGATGATGTCGATCTTCTCGCCGCGCAGCTCCTCCACGATGTTGTTCACGCGCTGGCCGCGGGGACCGACGCAGGCGCCGATGGGATCGACGTTGGCGTCGTTGCTCCACACCGCCATCTTCGTGCGGCTGCCCGCCTCACGCGCGATGGAGCGGATCTCCACCGTGCCGTCATAAATTTCGGGGACCTCCAGCTCAAAGAGGCGCTTGACCAAGCCCGGATGCGTGCGGGAGATGACGACCTGTGGGCCGCGGGACTGGCGGCGCACGTCCACCAGATAGACCTTGATGCGCTGGCCCTCGACGAGCGTTTCGCCCTTGACCTGCTCGCCGGCGGACAAGATGGCGTCGGTCGCCTCCGCGCCCGTGCCGATGCGCAGGGCGACGCTGCCGTTGCGCGGGTCGATGCGGGTGACGACGCCGGTGAGGATCTCATGCTGCTTGGAGTTGTACTCCTCGTAGACCATGCCGCTCTCGGCCTCGCGCAGGCCCTGGATGATGACCTGCTTGCCGTTGCCGGCGGCGATGCGGCCGAACTCGACGTTATCGACCGGAAGATTGACGATGCTGCCCACCTCGTACTTGGCGGAGAGCTTCTTCGCGTCCTCGAGGGACATCTGCGTGCCGGGGTTCTCGACCTCCTCGACAACCTCCTTCTGCACATACATCTTCAGATCGCGCTTTGCCTCGTCCACGTCCACGATCACGTTCTCCACGCCCTCGTGGTCGCGCTTGTAGGCGGTGGTGAGCGCCTGCACGATCTTATCCATCATAAAGGTCTGGGAAATGCCGCGCTCCTTTTCGAGCATCGCAAGGGCGGCAAAGATTTCATCGCATTTCATGGAAATAAGCTCCTTATTATTTATGATAAAGTGGTGGTGGTCAGAAGTCGCAGCGGAGACGCACGAGCGCGATCTCCGGCTTTTCAAAGCGCAGCGTTTCGCTGCCGACGGTCAGGCTCACCGCGCCGTCGTCATAGCCCGCGAGCACGCCGGAAAACTCCTTGCGCCCGTCGCGCGGCTTGTAGGTCTTGAGCAGCACGTCCGCGCCCATGAACTGTTCAAAGTCCGCGGGACGCTTGAGCGGGCGCTCGGCTCCCGCGGAGCCGACCTCAAAGACATAGCTTCCCTCGATGGGGTCCGCCTCGTCGAGCAGGTCGCTCACGACGCGCGAGATGGCCTCGCAGTCCAGAATGTCCACGCCGCCCTGCTTGTCGATCAAAAGGCGCAGGTACCACTGCCCTGCTTCGCGGACATACTCCACGTCCCACAGGGTGCAGCCGTGCTCCTCCACAACGGGGCGGGCGAGCTCCGCGACGATCTCCGTTACCTTTTTCATAGCTCCCTCACTTTCGTGTGCAAAAGTGTTTGTTCAAGGCAAAAATTGCAAAAGAAAGAGCGGACCGAAAGTCCACTCTGCCTGACCGACTGAAATAACATAAGCATATTACCATAGCTTTATGCCGATTGCAAGCCTTTTATTGCCACGGTGGCTCATTTTTTATGAAAAAACTGCCGTTTTGCCGAAAAAAAGAGGCGTCCGACCGGACGCCCCTTCAAATTCGGGTCAGGATAGATAGTTCAGCGGGTTATAATAGGTGCCGTTGTACTGGATGCCGAAGTGGCAGTGGACGCCGCTGGTAACGCCGCTGCGGCCGGCCTTGGCGACCTGCTGGCCCTTGTACACCGTCTGTCCGGCGGAGACCAGGAGCGAGGAATTGTGCTCATAATAGGTCTTAAAGCCGTTCTGATGGTCAATAATGACCACATAGCCCATCGCGCCCTTGTAGCCCGAGAAGCTGACCACGCCGCCGTCCGCCGCGTAGATGGGCGTACCGTAGGACACGGAAATATCAATGCCCCTATGGTTGGTGGACGCGCCGCGGATGCCGGTGTTGCGGTAGCCGAAGTAGGAGGTGATGCGGCCGCTCGTCGGCCAGCGGAAGCTGCCGGTGGGATACCAGCTCGGGCGCGCCTTGGTGCCCTGTGCGCGCTGCTCGGTGACCGGCTCGGTGAGCGTGACGCTGGAGATGACGGTGCGCTCGGTCTCCTCGCCGTTGACATAGGTGACGTCCGCCACGACGTCCGCCGTGCCGTAGACACCCTTCGAGAGGACCTTGTAGTCGCCCTTGTACATGGTCGCGTCGTCGGTGTAGGTGATGTCGTACTGGATATCCTCGACGTAGTTCTGCCGCTCGGTGACCATAACGGTCAGATACGGCACGGCGTTGGAGAGCGTCAGCTCATCGCCGATCTGCAGGCGGTTGATGTCGAAGTCGGGGTTGATGGCCAGCAGCTCCTTGGTCGTCATGCCATGGCTGTTGGCGATGCCGCTCCAGGTGTCGCCCTTGACGACCGTGTAGGTCACCTCACCCTCCTTCGTGGAGTTGAGGATCTCGGCGATCTGGCCGAGGTTCATAATGCTTTCGGTCGGGACGTAGCCCTTGACGATGCGGACGTCCTCGACAAAGTCAACGGTCAGCGTATCCTCGGAGATATAGCTCTCCTTGAGCTGGTCGAGCAGGCCCTCCAGCGCGCCCTCATACTGCGTCGAGCCGATCAGCTCGTCGTTGATGTAGAGGGAGTAGCCCTGTGTGACAAGGCCCATCTCGTCGGTCAGCTCCTCCTCCAGCTCGGCGCGGTCCACGACCGCGCTGCGCTCGACCAGACCGCTCGTGTACTGAATGGAGCTGTCGGAGAACGTAAACGTTTTGCCCAGCGTCTCCGAGGTGATGTCCGCGATGCTCGCCGTGACACGCTTCGCCTCAAGCTCGCTCGCCACGGTGTCGAGCACCTGTCCCTCATAAATGACGGTGGTGCCGAAGGTATAGCGTGAGACAAAAACGGCTGTCACCGCAATCACCAGCGCCGCACCGCCGAAGGCAAGCGGGTAATACTTCTTTCTGCGCCATTTTGCGGCGCGGGACGTTCCGCCGGTGCGGCGGATATGGCTGCGCCGCGCAAGGCGCAGCTTCTCGCGTCCCAGCGCGCCCCAGTAGGCCGCAAGGCCGCACAGCAAAAGCAGCAGCGGGCCCGCCACGCCGTTGGACTCCGGGAAATTCCGCTCGCGGGATTCGTGCACCGCCTTGCGGACCTTGCCGTGGATCGCTTTGAGCTTCTGCCCCAGCGACGTCTCCGCGCCGCGGGCCGCTCTGCTCTCCGTCGTCCGCTTCGCTCTGACGGCAGTCGCCTCCCGGGTGCGCTCCGCGCTCCGGTCGGCGCGCTTCTCTTTCTCCTCCGTGCGCTTGACGCGCACGCCCTGATTCAGTTGTCTCTTCCCTTTGCGCTGTTCCATGTTCACTCCGCAAGCTCATAAGACGTTAAAAAAGGTTACAATTTGTAACAAATGCTATGATACCCTCTTTTTCCCGCCGCGTCAACCCCCGCTTTCC
>OGQA01000070.1_pt1 | contig 60183 bp, 54 predicted proteins | sample 1553011 | NCBI WGS metagenome assembly OGQA01 (sample SAMEA2580256, study PRJEB22360) | human gut metagenome | biome: human gut; feature: human-associated habitat; material: faeces | place: Denmark | collected 2008/2010 | reverse complement strand
GCGCAACGCGTTGCGCTGAGTCCTGAGGCTGTTGCAATGAAAATGAGAATCAAGGAACGCAGGTTTTCCGACAGATAGGGACACAGCCGCCGCAGCTGCTTGGCCGCGCTCCCCTTGCATGCCGCGAGGTAATCTACCAGGCAATCGGGTGTCAGCACGGACTCGACCTCAAAGTAACCGACATCTGGCGGCTGGTCTTTGTCCTTTGCCAATTTGTTCACGACAGGCGAGGTGTAGGGAGGCAGATACTTCCCGCGGTCACTCAGTGAAATCTTAGAGCACAGCTCCTGGGCCAGGGCAAATGCCTGGATGCAGCCGACCTCGCGCGCGACGGCTACGCAAAGGGCCTCGGGAGATAGACTGTACACCCCCGGTTCCACCTCTAGAATCGAGCCGGCGGGCAACTCGGAGCATACGGACCAGCTCACGCCAAGAATACGGCGGCGCTGCGCTGCAGACCCTACCAGCAAGCACAAATCCTCTTGCGCCTCGCCGCTTGCGGCCCCAATCCGCACCAAATCGGGAAGATAGATGTCCTCGGTCGAGGGCGACGATGTGCGCAGCACACGGCGCTCTTCATCGGGATTAAGGTCCTTCCAGCTTATGTAGCCCATCTGCCGGCGCTCGGCGCGCATCATGCGTAGCGCCGAGGCGCCAGTTAGGATTACGGAAGCCGCTAGCTGCTCTTTTGTCGGTTTGTTGCACCACCTGATTGTTACCGCCACATGAATCACCCCTACCAAACGCGTGCGATAGCGAGGCCATCGACTGCTGCGGCACCGGCGCGCTTGAGTTCCGCCGAAGCCGCGGCCATCGTCGCGCCCGTGGTGATAACGTCATCGATAAGCAGCAGGTGGCGGCCGTGCACGTCCTCAACCGTCTCATACATGCCTTGGGCACGCTCGCGGCGCTCCTCACGACCGAGTTCGCGCTGGTCGCCATGGCCGTACTTGACCAGGGCGTCCAGCAACGGCACGCCCGACAGCTCGCAAAATGGGCGCGCAATAGCCTCCATATGATCAAAACCACGCCGCCGAAACGCTGCCGCCGTCGCAGGCACAAACACCACCGCATCCGCGCCGGACAGCACACCTCCATAGCGATCGGGCGCTACGACCTGGGCATGCAGGGCGGTGTCGTAGAGCAGCTCCGCCAGATACGGAGCCAGACGTCGCTCGCCCGCGTCCTTGTACGCTTTAATGATGCGCGGCAGCGGATGCGCATAGACGGCGCACGCCAGGCAGCGGTCGAGCGCCTCCGCCATTGCCGAAGACGTACCCTCGACCGAACACTCAGTGCACAGCAAATCCCCAAACGGGGCGCCGCATCGGGTGCAGCTATGACACGGGTCGATGAGCGTGAGCGCGGCCAGGCAGTCTTGGCAAATAAGCGCACCGGAACGCTCGCAGCCGGCGCATCGCGTGGGCGACAACGCCTCGAGCGCCTCGTACGTCGCGCACTCGGTAAGCGGTAGCAATTCGTCCGCAAACGGTAGGACACCTGCACCCTGCAAGCGAGTCAATACATTCAAATGTCTCTTCATGACACAACCCTCCCTACGCGAAGGCGAAGGGAGGGTTGTCGGTGTAGAGCCATGATACCCAGAGGCGCTAGGGCCAGGCGGGTTAAATCCGTTTACGGGCGCTATTCGCCGGCAGGCGGTTGCGGTGCGGACGAGGTGTGGGTCGAGCCCTCGCCACCATCCTGGCGCGGCTTGCGGGAACGGCGACGGCGACGGCGCTTTTGACCCTGGTCGGCCGAGCCCTCGCCACCGCGATCCTCGCGCGGCTCGCGCTCATCGCGAGCGGCGCCACGCGAAGCCTTAGCAGCCGCTCCCCCGCCATCTCCGGGACGACGGCGCGTGACCTTGACCTCGCCATCCGAGACCTGATCGGCCACGGAGGGCACTGAGGGCTTCTGCTGCGCGCCCGAGGAATGGCGACGGCGCGGACGCGGCGCGCGCTCCTCCTCGCCACGTGACTTGCCGCTCTTGTCGACAGGCGCATCGGAGGCCGAGGCGCCCTTGGAAGCGGCACCGGCCTCGCGAGCAGCTGCGGCGCGGAAGGCGTCCTCGCGTTCCTCGCTCGACAGATGACGGCGGCGACGACGTGTGGGGTTCATGCCACCGCCGCGATTCTGCTGCTGGGGTTGCTGAACCTCGCGCTCGCGAGAGGCGTGCTTGCCCGCGGCTGCAGCCTCGGTAGCATCGCCCGAGCCCGCGCGCTTGCGGCGGCGACGGCCATCGGCCGCCCCCTCGGCCTCGGGCGCCTCGGCCTTGCCGCGGCCCTTTCCGCGGCCACGGCCCTCGCCCTGGCTCTGAGCAGCGCGGGCATCGGAATCGGCATCGCGACGACGGCGCTTGGGCATCGACGTGCCGGCCAGACGGTCGGCACTCGACAGGCCATCGCCCACGTCGACGCCGTTCTCGCGATCGAGCTCCATGAGCGCCAGGCGCATCTCGGGCGACTCGATGCGCTCGAGCACGTCGCGCGTCACGCAGTCGGGGCGGCAGTTGCAGCCCTGCTCGGCGGCCTTCTTTTTGCAGCCCTCCGAGCACGTCATATCGGCCAGGTTGACCTTAAAGACTTTACCGTTCTCCAGGCGCAGCACCAGCTGCTCACGCGGCGTGTCATACTCCTGAATACGCGCCTTGCCAAGCGGCGTATCGATGAGCGTCTTCTTTTTGGGCGCACGGCTCTTAAAGTCCTTGTACGCCTCGAACTCATAACGCAGGCAGCACATCAGGCGGCCGCAAACGCCGCTGATCTTGGAGGAATTGAGCGGCAGGTCCTGCTCCTTTGCCATGCGAATCGAGACGGGCTCAAACTGTCCGCCAAAGCGCGTGCAGCAGAGCTCCTGCCCGCATTGGGCATAGCCACCCACCAGGCGGGTCTCGTCGCGCACGCCGATCTGGCGCATGTCGACGCGAATGTGCAGCGTCGAGGACAGATCCTTGACGAGCTGGCGAAAATCGACGCGCTCCTCGGCCGCAAAGTAGAACACGGCCTTCTCGCCGCCAAACAGGTACTCGACGCCCACCGGTTTCATCTCGAGGTCGAGCTCCTTGACCAGGCGGCGGAAGTCGACCATGGCCTCGTCGCCCTGGATGGCCAGGTCATCGGCAAGCTGCAGGTCGATGTCGCTCGCCACGCGCAGCACGGGCTTGAGCGGCTGACCGATCTCGTCTTGCGGCACCTCGAAGGGATCGGCCGTAACCAGGCCGATCTCGGTTCCGCGCTCGGTGGAGCAGATAGCGTAGTCTGCCTCGAGGATATCCAGATCCTGCGGATCGAACCACAGGTCGCGCGAGGCGTAGGTAAACTTAACGGGTACGACTAACGGCATTTCAGTGCCTTCCTGATATCGAACAGCATGACCTCGATGGCCAGCTGGGGAGTAACGTTTCTGGCGATGTTGCGCTCGGCAGTCGCGACTGCCTCGAGCGCCCGCGTGGCACCCGCAACATTGGTCGCGGCGGCAAGCCGCCCGATCGTGTCGCGCACGTCCTCGTTCACCACGTCGGCTGCCTCGTCCTGAAGCGTCAGCAGCACGTCGCGCATGAGCGTCCGCGCGCTCGCCAGCGCTTCCATGATACCCGAACGCTCGCGCGCGTTGAGTTCGCGCTTGTTGCGGTCCTCAAGCTGCTTCAATGCTCCACGCGACAGGTAGTCGGCGTTTTGCTCGAGCACCTTTTCCTGCGTGGACTTGACCTCGGCGAGTGGCGCCTTAACGGCGACGATGAGCGACTTGGCGCGGCTGAGCACGTCGGCCTCGTCGGCGGCGATGAGCGAATCGATGGCGCGAACCATCTGACGGCGAGCGTCCTGGCGCTCGGCGCTCTTGAGGAACTCGATGCCACGCGCGGGGCTTCCCGCTACTGCGACGGCCATGCGGCAACGCGCAGGGTCCTGACCGGTGGCGCGGCTCACGGCCTGCGCGGCGACGGTGGGCGACACCAGCCGAAACGGCACACACTGGCAGCGGCTCACGATGGTAGGCAGCATCACGTCTGCCGAGGTGCCCAGCAAGATAAACATAACGCCCTCGGGCGGCTCCTCGAGTGTTTTGAGCAGTGCGTTGGCGGTGTTAGCGCGCAGCTGCTCGGCACGGTCGATGATGTAGACCTTGGCCTTGGCGCGGATGGGCGCCAGCGGCACGTCGTCGAGCAGCTCGCGGGTCTGGGCAATGAGGTAGCCCGTGGCGCTCTCGGGCGTGTAATAGTGCACGTCGGGATGTGTGTGCCGCGCAACGCGCACGCAGCTGTCGCATGCGCCGCAGCCGTCCTGCTCGCACAGGAAGGCCTGGGCGAGCGCCCATGCGGCATCGAGCTTGCCCGCGCCGGGCGCGCCCAAAAACAGGTAGGCGTGCGATGCACGACCGCTAGCGACGGCGTTGGTCAAAAAATCGCGCACGCGCTGTTGGGTGTCGAGCTTGGCCAGCAGGCTTGCCTGAGCGGGGGCCATGTTACTCGGCCTCCTTGGCAAGCGCGGCGGTGACGGTGTCTTGCGGAATGTCGAGACCGTATGCGCGAATCTGCTCAACCGTCTTCTCGAAGACTTCCTCGACGGTCGCAGTGGCGTCGATGAGCTTTACGCGGTTTGGCTCCTCGGCGGCAATTGCGCAAAAACCCTGGTAGACACGCTCTTGGAAGGCCATGCCCTTAGCCTCCATGCGATCTGCCGCGCCACGGGCTGCCATGCGCAGCGCCGCCTGCTCGGGCGTGATGTGATAGACGAGTGTGAGCGCCGGGTGCGTACCCGCGACGGCCAGGTTGTTGGCGTCGCGCACTATCTGGCGATCGAGGCCGTCGGCAAACGCCTGGTAGCAGGTCGTGGAATCGTAGAAGCGGTCGCACAGGACCACCTTGCCGGCAGCAAGGGCAGGCGCGATGACCTCGTGCACCAACTGGGCGCGCGCGGCCTCGTAGAGCAACAACTCGCAGGTGTCGCCCATCGCCGTATTGGCGGGGTCGAGCAGCAGAGCGCGGATCTTTTCGCTGATGGCGGTACCGCCCGGCTCGCGCAGGCTCACAACCTGGTAGCCGGCAAGGTCGAGCGCGCGGACAAGCAGGCGCGCCTGCGTGGACTTGCCGGCGCCATCGACGCCCTCGAGCGTGATAAAGCTATGTTGAGCGGGCTCAAAAGCCATGGGCGCAGCCCCTTCCTACAAGGCGCGTAAATGCAGATATATCAACTAAGCCATGATACCCCAGGGGCAGGCGCGTCCCAAATCCAACCTAGCCATCGAGGCATCCCCGAAGTTGCGGTGAAATAGGGACTGATTGAAGCTCTGAGACCGCCAAACAGTCCCTATTTCACCGCAACTTATGATGGGGAATTTTGGACGCTGGGTATAATCGTCGTATTGCATTGAAATGTGGCGAAAGGAGTGGCAATGTCTCGGTATTGCGCCTCGTGCGGCAAGCTTCTTGCAGATAATGCCAAGTTCTGCACCTCGTGCGGTGCACCCGTTGAGCAAACAACCGCGAGCGATAGCCAGCCCGCTTTTGAGCAGACCGGCTCCCTTGATACGCCGCAAGCCAAGGCGGACGACCCCCTCGCCTATCGCCCCGACCCCGCCGCAAGCCCTGCGGCCGTCGAGACCACGCAGCGCATACCCGTCGCGAGCGGCTCGCCCCAACAGGAGCCGGCTCCCGCATACACGCCCGCTTCGCCACAGACCCCCGCTCCCAAAAAGAGCGGCACCGGGCCGCTTATCGCCGTTATTGTTGTGCTGGTGGCGATCATCATCGCCCTGGTCGTTTTCTTTGTGATCAAGCCTTTCGACAACGCCGCCACGCAGACGACTGCCGAGGTAGCTAAGCTGCACCATGACGTCGACGACGATGACCTAAAGCCTCTCGGCGATCCCAACAGCCTGTACGACGATGATGACGATGACGACGAGGATGGCGGCGAAGCAACGCTCTCCGAGCAGAATCTCTACCGCCGACTGAGCGAATACTACGACTTGCTCGAAGACCTCGACAACTACGTCCGTGGCTGCGCGCAGAACTTCAACGGCAGCTATCTGGAAGAAGATCGCACCACCCGTCAAAATCTCGCCGACGTCGCCGAGCGCACAGAGGACACCATCGAGCAGTATTACGACATCGTCGAGGACCTGGACGTCCCGACGAGCTCTAAGAACTACAGTTCCTGGAAAGACATCGTTGCCCTGTATGACGACCTGGATCACCGCATTGACGCAATCTGTGATGCCTGGGAGATCAGCCTGAAATACACCAAGCCTGCGGATCACAAGAATGAGATCGTGGCGCCGCTGTCGCGCGACAACGTGGCGGGCACCAATGACAATAAGTACCGCCTAGACTTTGAGGAGCGCTACCCCGGCGCCAAACCCGTCGAAGTGAACTAGCGCTTTGTCGTTCCCGAGCCGGCAGTTAGGGACGTTCCTAAACTGCCGGCAGAAAAGGAACGTCCCTAACTGCCAGATAAAAAAACGAGCGAGGATTTTGAGGTCCTCGCTCGTTTTTGTTTTAGGTGATGTCTCGACCGTGCGGCTACTTGTCGGCAGCGGTCTTTTTGGTAGTCGACTTCTTGGCCGTCGTCTTTTTGGCGGTCGTCTTCTTGGCAGCAGTCTTCTTTGCCGCCGTCGTCTTCTTAGCCGTGCTCGCCTTAGTCGTGGTCTTGCGGCCGCGTGCCGGCTTCTTCTCCTTGGTCGGGCAGTCCATGTTCACGCAGATGCGCCACGGGCCGCGCGCCGTGTTGACCACCACGATGGGGGCGCCGCACTCGGGACAGGTCTCGCCCGTCGCCTCGAGTTTGCCACGTGCCGGAAGCGGATAGCTCACGCCGCAGTCATCGTAGTTGGTGCAGCGGATAAAGCGCTTGCCGCTCTTCTCGCTCTTGTGTGCGATCAGGTCGCCATGGCGTCCGGCCTCGGCACACACCTTGCACTCACCCACCTTAAGGTCGGGTTCGTAGTTAGTGGGGCACGTGGGGTTCACGCAGATCTCAAAGGCCTTCTGACGGAACGGCTGGCACTTAATGCGCGGCGCGCCGCACTCGGGGCACACGGCTGCCTCGCCCTCGAGCGGGCTCACCTTAACGCCGCTCGGCACCGGATAGGTCACATCGCAGTCGGGCCAACCCATGCAGCCGATAAAGCTGCCACGGGTCTTGGCGCTCGTCTTCATGACCAGGTCCTTGCCGCACTTGGGACAGGCGCCCACGCGTGCATCGGCCGTGACGGCGTCGCTGATAGCGTCGCCCAGCTCCTGCGTATGTTTGAGCAGCTCGTCGAGCACACCGGCCAACAGCGCGCGCGAGTGCGTCACGACATGCTCTTCGGTGTCCTCGCCGCGCTCCACGCGGGTCATGTCGCCATCGAGCTCGCTGGTCATATCGGGGCTCGTGATGCGCGGGGCAAACTGCGACAGCGCATCGATGATGGCGATGCCCAGCTGACTCGGCTCAACGGGATCGTTTTTGAGATAGCGCACGGCATACAGGCGCTCGATGATGCTCGCGCGCGTGGACTTGGTGCCCAGGCCACGCTTTTCCATCTCTTGCACGAGCTTGCCCTGGCTGTAGCGCGCGGGCGGCTCGGTCTGCTTGGCCTCGAGCTTGATGTCGAACACGTCAACCGTATCGCCCTGCTCAAGCGGCGGCATCTGTTCGTCACGCTTAAGGCCATACGGATAGGCTTCGCGGAAGCCCGGAGTCACGAGCACGTCACCCGAAGCCACAAACGGCTCGCCGTTGACGTCGAGCTCGAGCTTGGTGTTCTCGATGGTCGCGGGGCCCATAAGCGTCGCCAGGAAACGGCGGGCAATGAGGTCGTAAAGCTTACGCTGGCCGCCATCGAGCGTGGACGGATCGCCCTCGCCCGTGGGGTAGATGGGCGGGTGGTCGGTGGTCTCGACCTTGCCGCGCGTGGGCTTCATAGGACCGGCGAGCACCTTTTTGCACACGGGTGCCAGCGCCGGATTAATCTTTGCCAGGTCGCTTACCACGGCGCCCAAATCGAGCGTCGCGGGGTATACGGTGTTGTCGACACGCGGATAGCTGATGAGGCCCGCCATGTAGAGAGACTCGGCGATACGCATGGTACGTGCAGGCGAGATACCCTCGGCTGCGGCGGCAGCCTGAAGCGAGGTGGTCGCAAACGGCGTAGGCGGTTGCTGTTTGCGCGAGCGCTTGGTCACCGCGGCGACGGTTGCCGTCTTGACACCGTCGACGTTGCCATACGCCGTCTCGGCAGCATCCTTGTCGGTAAAACGCGTCGTCTTGTGCGCAATCTTAAAGCGGTCATCCTCGGCAGCGCCCTGCGCGGCACCCATGCCGCGAATCTGCCAATAATCCTCGGGCACAAACGCCATGCGTTCGCGCTCGCGCTCGACCACCAAGGCGAGCGTCGGGGTCTGTACGCGGCCGGCGGAGCGCACGTTGCCAAAGCCGCCAAACTTGGCGAGCGTCAGGTAGCGCGTGAGCACCGCGCCCCAAATGAGGTCGATGTGCTGGCGGCTCTCGCCGGCGTCGGCCAGGTTCTGGTCGAGCGAGACAAGGTTATCGAAGGCCTGCGTGATCTCGGCCTTGGTAAACGAAGAATACTGAGCTCGAGCGACCGGCAGGTCGGGCGCCACCTCGTGCACCTTGTTGAGGGCGTCCGAACCGATCAGCTCGCCCTCGCGATCGAAGTCCGTGGCGATGATGACGCTGTCGGACTTTTTGGCAAGGTTCTTAAGCGAGCGGATGAGTTCCTTCTCGGCCGGCAGCTTAATGACGGGTGCCCAGGTGAGATACGGCAGACTCTCGAGCTTCCAGCCCTTGATGGAGATGCCGTCGGCAAGAAACGGCTTGCGCTTGGTGTCGTAGGGCGGGCGTGCCAGGCCATCGGGCATGTCGGCCGGCAGCATCTCGCCGTCCTCAGTAACCGAATACCAGCCCAGCTTTTTATCGAACAGCACGCTGTCGCAAAAATCGGGCGCAAGGATGTGACCGGCCAGGCCGATGGTCACGCACTCCTCGCCCTTCCACTCAAAACGGTAGATGGCGGTGTTGTACACCTTATCCTTTTTGGGTTTGCCCGTGGACAGACGCTCGGCGATCTGACGCGCAGCGTCGTTTTTCTCGGCGATGATGAGCTTCAAAAGAGGCTCCTATCTCGTGTCTCTGCGGCTACGCCCGCCCGTATGGCGGCCGATTTACGCCCTTGCTTGCTCGATCTGCCCGATGAGCCAATCGCACCAGGCATCCATGCCCTCGCCCTTGCGCGCGCTCACGGCAAACCGCGGCGCCTGCGGATTGAGGTCATCGAGTGTCTTAGTATACCTATCCATGTCAAAATCGAAAGCCGGGGCCACGTCGACCTTATTGAGCAGCTGCGCGCCGGCGTGCTGGAAGATGCCCGGGTACTTGATGGGCTTGTCGTCGCCCTCGGGCACCGAGAGAATCATGATGGACAGGTTCTCACCCAGGTCAAAGTCGACCGGGCAGACCAAGTTGCCCACGTTTTCGATAAAGATGACGTCGATGTTCTCCAGACCGACGGCCTGGTCGAACGCGTCAACGGCCTCCATGATCATGTTGCCCTCGAGGTGGCACAGGCCACCCGTGTTGATCTGGATGGCGGGCATGCCGGCTTCCTTCATGGTGATGGCGTCGACATCCGAGGCAATATCGCCCTCGATGACGGCACAGCGCAGGCCAGCCTTGTCGCGCAGGCGCTCGTTGGTGCCCAGGATCGTGGTGGTCTTGCCCGAACCGGGGCTCGACAGCACATTGATCACATAGGTGTTTGTCTCTTTAAATCGCTGTCGCAGCTGATCTGCCAGGCGCTCGTTGCGCGACAGAATCGGCGACGCGATATCAATCGTTTTCTCAGCCATACTCGGCACTCCTTACTTTGGCCCCTTTATACCCCATCACCAGATGGCTAGCGGGCTAATCGTCGGGGGTTTCGATTTCGATACTTGCGATGTCGAGCTCGCGGCCGTGCAGCAGACGCACGTTGGCGCCGCCACATTGGGGACAGCGGCAATGGAAGCGGTCGTGCTCGAAGACCTCGCCGCAGTCCAGACACTCGCTTTGTGGATGGACCTCCTCCACGGCAAGCTCGCAGCCGCGTGTGAGCGGGTCCTCGTCGCGAAATGTCTCCCACGCAAAGTCGAGTGCTTCGCGCACGACCTCGGTCATATCCCCGATACGCAGCGTTACCAAAACGGCGCGCGAGGCCCCCGCCCCACGCGCCGCGCGAATCACTGTATCGAGTATGCCGTTGACAATGCCAACCTCGTGCATACCGATTTACTCCTCGTCGTCCTCATCGTCCGAGAACAGGTCCAGACGGCTCACAAACAAGCCCTCCTTGCCCTCGCGCGCGGTAATGACCACGCGGGCAATGGCGAGCGAAATCTCGTAGAGCGAGAGCAGGGCACCATACATGAGGCCCAGCGTAACGGGCGAGCCGTCGGGCGTAATCACAGCCGAGCCCACAAGCAGGCCCACGTACACGTAGCGCCAGGCGCCGCGGAAGGCCGCGTAGGACACGATGTGGAAGACGGACAGGTAGAAGATGATGAGCGGCAGCTCAAACGCCACGCCAAAGCCGATCATAAAGAGCAGCTCCATGTTGACGTAGTTCTCCAGGTCGGGCAGCGCCGTGGCGACGGCCGAGGTCTCGCCGATAAGCCACTCAAAGCCCGCCGGGATGATGATGAAATAGCAGAAGATGGCGCCCAGGAAGAACAGCACCGTCGAGGCGAGCACCGTGGGCACGACCCATTTGCGCTCGTTGGGACGCAGTGCCGGCAGGAAAAATGCCAGAATCTGCCAGATGATCATGGGCGTGCACATGACCACGGCCATCTTGATGGCCAGCGAGAAGCGCAGGCCAAAGCCGCCGAGCGTGGTGGTGATGTAGAACTTACCGTCCGGCACAAAGGAGCGGATGGGGTCTTCCAGGATGTCGAGCACCACGGGCGTGGCGAAATACAGCACGATGGCGGCGGCAAACACCGACACGACCACGATAGTCAGGCGGCGACGGAGCTCTCCCAGGTGATCGAAGAGCGGCATGCGCGCAGGTCCGATAGGCATTACTCATCGCCTCCCTTCGAGGCGTCGGCGGCAGCGGCGTCGTCCTCGGCCTCGAGCTCGCGGGCGAGCTGGTCGACGACGGCCTTGCGCTTGCGGGGACGACGGGCGTAGAGGTCAGCCGTCGTGGGCTCTGCCGGCTCGGGCTCGGGCTCCGGCTCTGCAGCAGGTTCGGGCTCGGCGGGCTCGGCACCCTCGGCAGACTCGGCACCCTCGGCCTCCCCAGCAGCACCTTCGCCCTCGGCGGCACCCTCGCTCGCGGCCTTCTCGGCGGCAAGGCGGGCTCGGCGCTCGGCAAAGGTCTCCTTCTTTGCGGGCGCAGCCGTCTCGACGGCATCCTCGTCCGCATCGGAATCGTCATCGACGGCAGCCTTCTTGGGCTTAACCGGAGCCGAAGCGGCCTCGCTTACCGGATCGATGATCTCGGACTGAACAACGGCCGTCATCTTTTCCTGCGTCTCGCGGAACTGACGGATGGCACGGCCGATCGTGCGGCCCATCTGCGGGAGCTTATCCGGGCCAAACAGCAAAAAGCCGAAGACCACGATGATTGCCAGCTCACCCTCTCCAATACCAAACACACATACCTCCAAGGCTCGATGTGAGTCGAGCCCGCACCGCGCCATTCGGCCGGAACTCGTCTATTCATTCGGTCAAGTATAGCGCCCGGACGCCAAAACGTCCGAGCGCATCACAAACATATGCCAAACAGCACGCCCCTTTTGAGTCGGGACTTATGCCGCCGTGATCGAGATCTCCTGGTCGACGCCCAGCAACTGAACCACGCGCATCACCGGGGGCTGCACGTTAACGCAGCCAAAGCGCTTGTCGTGATCGGCTGCGTGGTGTGCGGCGCCCACCAAAACACCAATACCCGTCGAGTCGATGTAGCTCACCTGGGCAAAGTCAAGCTCAACGGCCTCGGTGGGCTGCTCGAGCGCCAGGTCGATAGCATTGCGCAGGCTATCGGCGTTAGAGATATCGATCTCGCCGGTTACCTTAATGGTGTAGAGCTCCGGCGTGGGATTGGTAGAAATACCCAAATCCATGTATACGCTCCTTTGCGAATCGAAAGTGCGGATAGTACGGGAGGCCGCGCGCTAGACGCGCTCGGCACGCGCAAGCTCGGCAGCGACAAGCTTAACGGCCAGCACCAGCACATCGAGCGCGGCCTCCAGGTCCTCGACCGTGGGATAGCTCGGCGCGATGCGGATGTTGGTGTCGCGCGGATCCTTGCCATAGGGCCAGGTGGCACCAGCCGGCGTGAGCTTGACGCCCAGGTCGGCGCAAAGCGCGGCGACCTTCTGGGCCGAGCCCTCGGGACCATCAAAGCTCACAAAGTAGCCGCCGCGGGGATGCGTCCAAGTGGCGCAACCCGTATCGCCCAGGCCCTCGGTGAGCTTGCGCTCGACGGCCTCAAAGCGCGGGCGCAAGAACTCGGCATGCTTTTTCATGTGCTCCTTGACCGCCTCGATGGTGGGAAGGAAACGCACGTGACGCAGCTGGTTGAGCTTGTCGGCGCTGATAAGGCCTGCCTTCAGGCGCTTGGAGAACTCGGCGATGACCGCGGGGCTCGCACCGATGAAGCCGATACCGGCGCCCGGGAAGGTGATCTTGGACGTCGAGGCAAAGGCCACCACGCGATCCTCGGTGCCTGCCGCGCGAGCGAGGTCAAAGATGTTTGCGAGCTCGTCGGTCTCGTCGTACAGGTCGTGCACGCAGTAGGCGTTGTCCCAGAAGATACGAAAATCGGGCGCGGCCGTGGGCATCTCGACCAGGCGACGCACAGTGTCCTCGCTAAAGGTGATGCCCGTGGGGTTGGAATACTTGGGCACGCACCAGATGCCCTTGATGGAGTCGTCGGCGGCAACCAGGCGCTCGACCTCGTCCATGTCGGGGCCGTTGTCGGTCATCGCGACGGGAACGTTCTCGATACCCAGGTCGGCGGTAATGCCAAAGTGGCGGTCGTAGCCGGGAACAGGGCACAGGAATTTGACCTTCTTGCCGTCGTGCGCGGCCTCGTAAGCCTCCCAGGGCTCGCTGCCGCACGAGCCGCAGCGCCAGAACATGCCGGCGATATCGTGCTCGATCAGCAGGCTCGACGAGCCCAGCACAAGCGTCTGCTCGGCGGGGCAACCCAGGAACTCCCCCGCTAGCTTGCGTGCCGAGGGAATGCCCTCAAAGCAGCCGTAGTTGGAGCAGTCGACGTTGCCGTCGTGCAGATCGGCATCGGCATTGAGGATATCGAGCATGGGTCGAGAGATGTCCACCTGGGAGGGCGACGGCTTGCCGCGGGCCATGTCGAGCGCCAGGCCCTTGGCCTTGACCTCGGCGACCTCGGCTTTGAGCACCTCGATGGCGGCATCGAGTTCGGTGGTTTCCATCTTCTGGTAGATCGTCTGCATGGGTGCGACCTTTCACGAAGCGGTACGTTGCAATTCTTCTAAGTATAGACCGCCACCGTCGCAACGTTATGAAGCCGTGATAGATTAAGTCCATCGCAATGAATTACGAATCGCCGCGCATGCCGGCATGAAGCGCCCAAGGAGGCACTATGGAGTACGGATCGTTCCAGGCCGAGGAATTCGGCGACCTTCAGCGCCTGGTCGACGGACTGTTTTACGACCGCCACGCCATCGACCGCCTGGATCTGATCGTACAGGCCGAAATCTTGGACCTGGCGCCCGATCTCATGGAAATCGTGAACCTGCTACCGCCCGGCTATTACGACCGCCAGTCACTTTGCGACCAGCTCAACTCCGCCTTGGCCGCCCACGGCTGGGGCGCCATCTACGGCACCGTGGAATAAACCTAGTCATTGGGGCCTGTGGTCAAAAAATAGCAAATATGAGTACTGTTACTTTTTTAGTAACAGCGATTTTGAATTAAAAAGGCCAGTCTTGGCCTTTTGTGTCCGGTTTTGGAAGGATGCATCAACATTTTTCGTCCAGCCACGCAATCGTTAATGCACAGACAGAATAGATTTGTACATTATTTTTCGCGCCTAAAATGAAACGCCGTTTGTGACAGTACTCACAAACGGCGTTTTTTGGCCACTGGGGTGTCCGGCAGGTGGCAAGTAGCACTCAAAACCGCGTTTTACACGCGCTCGAGCAGGCTCTGGCGTCTGTTTCTACGCGCCTACTCGTTCTTGGGCGCGGGGTGCTTGCAGATCACACTCATGTAGATCATGCCAAGTACGGCCGCGGTGACAGAGCCGGCGAGAATAGCGGCCTTGGCAGCCAGAACCTCAAACTGGGCCGTCGGGAAGGCGAGGCCGCTGATGAGAATCGACATGGTAAAGCCGATACCGCCCAGAATGCCCACGCCGGCAATCATATGCCAGTTGACATTGCGCGGCAGCTCGCAGGCCTTGAGCTTGACCAAGGCGAACGTCATGCCAAAGATACCGAACGGCTTGCCCAGCAGCATGCCAAAGTACACGCCGAGCGTCACCGGGTCGGTGAGTAGCGTGCTCATGTCCACGCCCACTAGGCGAACCTGTGCGTTCACGAACGCAAAGATCGGCAGGATCACAAAGTTGACCGGCGTGGAGATCAGACGCTCCATGCGAATGAGCGGCGGGGTCACGCGGTGCATGACGCGCTCGACCTTGGTGGTCGAGACGGTAAAGTCATGCTGGCCCAGGATGTGTGCCTCGTCATCGTAGCGGTCATCGAGCAGCGGCAGGCACTCGCCCAACCAATCGGTGAGGCTATCGAGCTTGACGCCGCACTTGGCCGGTATGGTAAAGGCCAAGATGACGCCAGCAAGCGTAGCATGTACGCCGCTCTTGAACATGCAGAACCACAACAGCAGGCCCAGTACCGAATACGGGGCAAGGCGGTAATGCTGCGTCTTGTTGAGCCACACGAGCGCACAGGTCACAAGCGCGGCGGCGCCCAACCAAAACGGATTGGGGCTCTGACCGTAGAAGATGGCGATGGCGGCGATGGAGATGAGGTCGTCGGCGATGGCGAGCGTCGAGAAGAACACGCGCACGCCGTTGGGCACGCGATTGCCCAAAAGCGACAGCACGCCCAGCGCAAAGGCAATATCGGTTGCCATGGGGATGGCCCAACCGTTGCGGGCGCCGGCATGGTTAAAGATGAGATAGATGCAGGCGGGAACGACGACGCCGCCCACGGCTGCCAGCATGGGTAGCATGGCCTGGCGCGGGTTCTTGAGCTCGCCGACCGTCATCTCGTACTTAAGCTCAATGCCCACCAACAAAAAGAAAATCGCCATGAGGAAGTCGTTGACGAAAAGCTCAACGGTGAGACCGGCCGTAAGGTTGCCCAAACCCACATACAGCGGGGTCTCCAAAAAGTGATGGATGGCCTCGTAGGCATCGGTATTAGCGCAAATGACGGCGGCGATGGCGGCGAAGACCATGACGGCGGCGGAAATCGTGCCGTTCTCGGCGATGCGCTCCCAAATGTCGTGACGTTCAAAGCGCTTGCGCTCACGGACGTTGAACAGCTGCTCAGTTGCTGCCATGGGCGGCTCCTTTCACGGGAAAGCTCCCGTCTTAAAAAAGCACGGCCCGCCCAAGTGGCGGCGCCGCGCTCTAACGTATTACGCTTGCATCTAGCCTACCCTGCACGACAAGCACGCAGGCGTGGCCGAAAAGCGGAACCACAGGTTGAACATTATTTGCCCAACGGCACGGGCACGCCTGTCCAAGAGACAACGCGGCGCCGTGCACAAAAAACGACCGGAGCGCGGGGCGTCCGCGATCCGGTCGTGGCGTTTGGTCAACTAAACTTAGCAGGCGGCCATGATGGGGGCAGCGACCTGCTTCTTACGGGAGAGGACGCCCGGCATCCAGACGCCGTCGTGCTCGTCGGCAATGCCCAGACCCTTCTGAGCAGCCTCGGTCTCGCCCTCGAGCAGGACCTGCGAGCCCTCCTCCATGATGTCGGTGATGCACAGGACAATGCCGTCAGCACCCTTCTCGGCGGCGTAGGCGCGCATGGCCTCGCGAATCTCGTCGATCATGCCGAGTGCGCGGCTCTTGTCGACGGTCTCGTACTGGCCGATGAGCAGCTTCTTGCCAGCGGGCTCGAACATCTTGATGTCGTTGCCGACCATCTCGGCAGCGGTGAAGGAGCCGGACGGACGGGTGAGGAAGACCTCCATGCCAAACTTGACCGGGTCGACGCCCACCTGCTCGCCGAGTTTGGCGGCGACGGCGCGGTCGACATCGGTGGTGGTGGGGCTCTTGAGCATAAGCGTGTCGGTCATCATGGCCGAGAGCAGCAACTTGGCCTGGACGTCGGAAAGCTCAACGCCGAGCACGTCGGCGAGCTTGGTGACGATGGTGCAGCTGGAGCCCCAGGGCAGGCAGATGTAGTGCAGCGGGCCGGCGGTCTCGAAGTCGCCGATGCGGTGATGATCGACGACGCCAAAGACCGTGGCGTCCTTAAGGCCGGCAACGGACTGGGCAGACTCGTTGTGGTCGGTGAGGACGACGAGCTGACCGGCCTCGACGGACTCGATCACGCGGGGCTCGGCGATGCCGGCGTCGGCGAGCAGCTTGGCGGACTCTGCCGGAAGCTGACCCAGGGCGCAGGCCTCGTAGGTGTTGCCGGCATACTCAACCTGGTTGAGCAGCTGGGACAGGACGACGGCGCTCATGATGGCGTCGTTATCGGGGTTCTGGTGACCAAAGACAAGAACGTTTGCCATGGATATCCTCCACTTGATATGTGTACTTGGACGTAGCTATGGTAGCACGCCGATGCCGAGCCTTCGCAGACGGAAGGGCCACGGCATATTTTGTGGCAGGTATGGGGGCCAAGGCTGTCCCTTTTGCACCATGTTGGCGCAAAGTAACCTGACCCCCTTGCACCAGCTATTTACCGGCGGCGCGCAGGGCTACGTAGGCGGCGCCGATGATGCCGGCGTCGTTGCCGAGCGAAGCGACCTTAATGGGCGTCTCGCGCGAGGCGGAAAGCGCGTATTGCTTAAAGTGCTCGCGAACCTTATCGAGGTAGACATCGGCCGAAGCGGACGCGCCGCCACCGATCAGGAACATCTCGGGGTCGACCACGTTGGCAATAAGCGCCAGGGCACGGCCGAGATAGTCGGCCATGGTATCGGCAGCTGCCAGCGCGAGCTTGTCGCCCTCGCGGCAGGCCTGGAACACGTCCTTGGAATCGGAGGGGCCGGTGAGCTCGATGGGCTCGACGCCCGCTTTCTTGCACTCGGCCAGGTAATTGCTCACCACGCCGGTGGCACTGGAATACTGCTCCAAGTGGCCATGACCGCCACAGCCGCAAGCGCGCTCCTCGGCCGGGTTCAGGCACATGTGGCCAATCTCGCCGCCAGCACCCACAACGCCCGATACCACGTCGCCGTTAACGATAACGCCGCCGCCCACGCCGGTACCGATGGTGACCATCACGACGTTCTGCACGCCCTTGGCAGAACCGAGCCAGGCCTCGCCCATGGCAGCGGCGTTGGCATCGTTCTCATACTTAACGACCGCATCGGGGCAGTGCTTCTGAATGGCGACCCTCAGCTCGGGCAGGTTAATGGCAATGTTGGCCTTGACCTTGGCATCGCCCGATGCCGGGATGGGGCACGGAACGGCCAGGCCAATGCCTGCCACAAAGGCACGCGGAATCTGCGCCTTGGCGACCACCTGGTCGATAGCCTCGGTCACCGCGGCAAAGCCCGCGGCGTCAACGATGGGAGGCGTGGGCACGCTGGCCTTGGCCAGCAGGTTGCCGTCCTCGTCGAACAGGCCCTCCTTAACCGAAGTGCCGCCGACGTCGATGCCGATGTAATACTGTTTAGGTTCCATGGGAGCCCGCCTTTCTCGTTTAAACATTGCCTGTATGGTACCGCTCCCAAGGCAAAAACCTACCAAAAAGGGACAGGTTTGTTTTGGCAGGCTTTATCTGGGGAAACGCGAATGGTCGCTTAATAGGTCGCGCAAGACCTTCCCCAAATATAAAGGCGCCGGGAGGCGGAGACTCCCGGCGCCCGTCAAAGGGACTGTGTTGTCTGTTGGACCGCACGGCCCATCGCGGCGATAACGCCGACTAGGCCTGAAGTACCTGCAGCTGCTTGTGAATCTCGATGAGCTCCGTCGCCATGACGCGCATGGTCTCGGTACCGGCCATCTGGTCCTCGGCATGCAGCAGAATCAACGGGGCCTCGCCGTTACGCTCGCCGTTGGCCTCCTTCTTCAGAAGCCCCATGTGAACATCGTGGCCACCGTTATAGGCCTCGTCGCCCTGCTTGATAAGCTCCTCGGCGGCGTCAAAATCGCCCTCCTTGGCCTTTTGCACGGCATTGATGTACATGCTCTTGGCGGTACCGACGTAGCTGATGATCTCGAAGCAGGTCATCTGCAGTTCGTTCATATCCTCCATGCGGAGCACCTAGCCCATCACGCTGACGCAGTGGTCGATGATGCCGGCAGCGTTCATGCGGCCGTAGTCGACCATGTTGATGACCTCGACCGGAAAACGACCGGCGGCCTCCTTCTCAAAATCGCCCTTGGTGTAGCCGATCTGCGGACCAAGCAGCAACATGTCGCACTCGTCCAGGTGATCGTGGGCCTCGTTCATGGGACGAGCCTCGACCTCAATATCCAGACCACGGTTTGCAACCTCGGCCTGCATCTTCTGGACCAGCAGGCTCGTGGACATGCCGGCATTGCAGCAGAGCATGATCTTCTTCATGGTTTCCTCCTTATAACTGCGCGGCGCGCAGACGACAACTGGTTGTATTCCTTGCGGCTATTGTGCCCGCTCCCCTGTATCTTTACGCAAGGGAGAGAGCCGCGGGCACCGGCACCGCGTACCGGCGCCCGCAAAGGTGAAAGGGACGAACGTTAGGCGTTCTACTCGGCGAGAGCCTCCTGCTTGGCGATTGCCTTCTCGGAAATCTTCATAAAGGGCAGGTAGACGGCCATGCCAATGACAATCTCGAGAGCCTGCCACACGCCGGCGCGCCAGTCAAAGCCCGTAGCGAGCAGGGCATTGATGACGGGAGGCATGGTCCAGGGCACCTGGGCGATGCAGGGGCTGATGATGCCTGCGCAGGTAAGGCCATAGGTGATGCCGATGAACAGATCGGGAAGAAGGACGAACGGGATCATGAGCGGCAGGTTGTACACGATGGGGTAACCGTAGATAACCGGCTCGTTGATGTTGAACAGACCAGGCAGGATAGCCATCTTGGAAACGGTCTCGGAAGCCTTGTTCTTGGAGAACAGGAGCGTGTCGAGCAGAAGCATGAGGGTGCAGCCCGAGCCGCCGATGAGGGCGAAGCTGTTAACGATCTGCATGTTCATGTAGTGATCGGGCTGGATGGTGCCACCGGCGGCAAAGGTAGCCATGTTGTCGACGATGAGCATGGTCAGAATCGGCTCGACGGTAGCGCCAGAGATGGTGGACTGGTGAATACCGACGCAGAACAGCAGGTTAGCAAGGGTGTAGATGAGGATAACAGCCCACGGACCGGCGTTCATGATGCTCTTGAGCGGGTTGGAGATGCACGTGGAGATGATGGTGCACAGATCGGTGCCGGCGCACACGGCGAGCAGGGCTGCGGCAAGAGCGAAGATCGCGAGGTTGAGCAGCATCGGGATCATGACGTTGAAGGAGTTGGAGACCGCGGGAGGCACGCCCTCGCCCAGCTTAACCTTGAGCTTCTCGACGCCAGAAATCTTGATGAAGAGCGAGACGGAAAGCAGGGCGATGATAATAGCCGAGAACAGACCGTTGGTGCCGGTGTTGGCAGTCGAAAGGGCGCCCGTGACCTCGGCGGAGGTGATCTTGTCGGTGAGCAGCGGGCTCGTGGCGGCAAGCGAGGCGGTGATCTGCTGCGGCATCATGATGACGAAAGCAGAGATAGCGACGACCACGCAAGCGAGCGGGTTATCGAAACGCTTGTTCTTAGCGAGGCTGTAGCCAATCAATCCGGCCAAGATAATGGCAGAGACGTTGAGGGTGCCCAGCGTAATTGCCGAACCCCACGTCTGAAGGTTGGCAAGGCCCGCCGCATCGAGCGGGAACAGAGGGAACACGACGTTGTTAATAAGAACCGCGATACCCGCAAGGATATAGAGCGGCGTGATGGTCGCGAAGGCGTCACGCAGGGAACGCAGGTGAACCTGGTTTCCCACCTTCGCAGAGACCTCGGCAAACTTGTCGAGGAAGCTCTTTCCGTTGTCACTGGCCATGATTGCTCCTAACTTTCAAATCCGGCCTTTTCCTATGCGCACGGTGGTCTGTCGCCCTCTGCCACCAGATGTGCCATGTGTTGCGCGCAGCGGCGCGCGGTCTGGGCGTTCGCCCGTTCGCTAATCAACCACGTGAGTCGTGGCGACCTGCTTGAGCCAAGCTGCCGACTTCTTAAGGCGGCGCTTGTAGCCGTCCATAAGGTCGACCTCGACAAAACCGTAACGGTTCTTAAAGGCATTCGCCCAAGACCAGTTATCGATGACGGCCCAATAATGGTATCCACGGCACTTGGCGCCCTCGGCAATTGCCTTGGCAACCCACTCCAGGTGCTGGCGTACAAAGTCGACGCGGTAGTCATCCTGGATGGTTCCTTCGGCGTCTCGGTTCTTGTATTCGTCCATGATGCCGATGCCGTTCTCGGAAACGAACCACTCAAGATCGGGGTAGTTCTTAGCGCAGTCCATGCCAAAGTCGTAGAGGCCCTGCGGGTAGATCTCCCAGCCGCGGCTCTCGTTCATAACGGCGTCGGGCCACACGTACTCGTCGGCAAAGTGCGGCAGACCGTACTGGTCGATCTTGCTCGCCGGCGCCTGAACGCGCGTGGGGTGGTAGTAGTTGCAACCGAGCCAGTCGACAACACCCTGCTTAAGAATCTCTTGGTCGCCGGCACGGAACGGAAGCTTAACGCCGCCCTCGGCCAGGCTGTCGAGCACGTCGGCGGGAAGCTTGCCCTTGGTAATGAGGTCGAGCCACCAGCGGTTGTTGATGCCGCTGGTCATACGCACGGCCTCGAGGTCCGCCTCGCTGGGGTTCTCTTTGGTGTAGACCGGGGTAAAGCAGTTGATCATGCCGATCTTGGCATCGCTGCGAACGGCGCCCTCGTCATAGGCGCGACGGTAGTTGGCCACGGCCAGCGCATGTGCCAGCGAGATGTGATACTGCACGGTGCGAGCGCGGCTAAAGTCGTGGAGCTGCGGGAACCACACGCCCTCCTGATAGCGCTGCTCGGGCTCGACGATGGGCTCGTTAAAGGTGAACCAGTACTTGATCTCCTGGCCAAACTCGTGGAAGGCGACGTCGGCGTAATGTGCGTAAGCCTCGACAACCTCACGGCTCTCCCAGCCGCCACGGTTAAAAAGGTAGGTGGGCATGTCAAAGTGGTACAAGTTGACAAACGGCTCCAGGCCGGCTTCGCGAGAGGCGCGGAACAACTCGTGATACCACGCGGCGCCTTCCTCGTTGAGGTTGCCGTCGGCATCGAGCAGACGGCTCCACTGGATGGAAGTGCGATAGGTATCCAGGCCCAAGTCCTTCAAAATGCGAAGGTCTTCCTGGTACTTGGCCATAAAGTCATTGCCGGCGTAAGAGCCAACGCAGTTGTAGAACGAGCCCAGATCCTGGATGGACCAGGTGTCCCACAGGTTCTCGAGCTTGCCGCCCTGGTTCCACTGACCCTCAGTCTGCGGGCCGGACATAGCAGCGCCAAAGAAGAAGTCGTTGGGCAGCTGATACTGTGCCATCAAAGTCCTCGCTTTCGTGTTCTAGAGCTTCCGGTTGGAGACGGGTTTGCTTTGGCAGGTTATCCGGCGCGGGCGCGCACCGGTCATACCGATATCCAACCCGCCAAAACAAAACCGTCCCCAAACGGTCGATCCTGTTCTGCGGAAAGATTCCGTTCGTTGCTTAAACTATAGCGCTCTAATTCTAAAAGTAAAGCGTCTTTTTCTTTTTTCTTTCTCGAGCTTCTTAGATAAAGGTTATATGGGTGCCTTGTTAAGGGTTATACTTACTTGCGTATTGATATATGTCGGAAAGGAGGTTCAATGATTCCCAAATACGAGGCAATAGCTGCAGATATTCGTCGAAGCATCGAGGATGGCACTCTTAAACCGGGCGACAAGCTTCCCACCGTCGTTGAGTTCTGCGAGCTCTATAGCGTTTCCAAAATCACCGTCAAACGAGCTATCGAGCAAATCACCGAGGAAGGTCTTATTACCAGCCGACGCGGATCGGGTACCTACGTTAAGGACACGGCGGGACTTCCCGGTCAGGCGTTTTTCCAGGGCAAAAACGACCGTGCCCAGGGCTTTTCGTATGAGCACCGCGGGGAGAAGGTGACCTCGGTGGTCTACGATTTCTCGATTGTTAATCCACCAGCGGACATCGCAGCCCAGCTGGGAATTGCCGAGGATGACTTTGCCTATCACATCGTGCGCGTGCGTCAGGCCGATGAGAAGCCCATCGTTATCGAGTACACCTACATGCCCCTCGAGCTGATTCCAGGCCTTAAAAAGAAGGACCTGTACGGATCGGTCTACCACTTCATCCGCGAGCAATGTGGGCTGAAGATTTCAAGCTTCCACCGTACCATTCGCGCCGTGGCAGCAACCGAGGAAGAAGCCGAGCGCTTGGACACCAAGCCTGGCTCTCCCCTGCTCGAGCTCACCCAGATTGGCTTTTTGGACAGCGGCGCCGCCTTTGAGTATTCGGTCTCGCGCAACGTTGGCGACCGCTTTGAGTTGCACAACGTAACGTTGGCATAGGTTTTTGTAGTCATCCGGGCGCTCGCTTTGAGCTGTTTTGTGCAGCGCCCGCGCAACACAATGGGGGTATGAACATGTCCGATTTGATTAAGCTGACGCCGATCTTCCACGAGAAGATCTGGGGCGGTCGCCAGCTCGAAACCGTATTTGGCTACGACATTCCCGATGGCCCCATCGGTGAGTGCTGGGCCATCTCGGCCCACCCCAACGGCGACTGCCAGATTGCGGAGGGCCCGTATGCCGGCCACACGCTGTCGTGGCTGTGGGCCGAGCATCGCGAGCTCTTTGGCAACTGCGAGGGCAAGGAGTTCCCGCTGCTCATTAAGATTCTGGACGCCAAGGACGACCTTTCGATCCAGATTCATCCCAACGACGAGTACGCTGCCGAGCACGAGAACGGTAGCCTGGGCAAAACCGAGTGTTGGTATGTGCTGGACTGCGAGCCCGACGCCACGATCATCGTCGGCCAGCGTGCCAAGGACCGCGCCGAGGCCGCACAAATGATCGAGGAAGGACGTTGGGACGACATGCTCAACGTGTTGCCGATTCACAAGGGCGACTTTTTCCAGATTGATTCCGGTACCGTGCACGCCATCAAGACCGGCACGCTCATTTTGGAGACGCAGCAGTCGAGCGACGTGACGTATCGTCTGTACGACTACGACCGTCCCGGCACTGACGGCAACCTGCGCCCGCTGCACATTGAGCAGAGCCTCGACTGCATCGACTTTGATGCTCAGGCTCCGACCGACGGCACGGTGACCGCGCCCGAGGTGGACGGCGTGACCGAGCTCGAGTCCAACCCCTGCTACACCGTCGATCGCGTGCGCGTCAACGGCAGCAAGACCCTCGACCAGCGCTGGCCCTTCATGTGCCTGTCGGTCATCGACGGCGAAGGCACCGTCTGCGGCGACCCCGTCCACAAGGGAAGCCACCTGTTGGCCCCGAGCACCGTCAGCTCCATCGACCTCGAAGGCAAGATGGAACTGATCATCAGCCACCTGTAGGTCGCACCAACAACCAAAACGAAACAAGGGGCTCCCCCGTTCATCAACGGAGGAGCCCCTACTCGTATCTACATTTCAGCCCACCCGGTTCTCCAAATCAAAAAGCGGACGAGCGGAGCGGCGTTCGCAAGCAACGTTACCCAAGGACCTGGGCGGGCGTATGGGGCAACATCGATCGCGAGTTCCGCACGCAAAGGAGAGCACTTAATGTGCTCTCCGTCTTGCGCAGGACTGCCCGAGCAGGCGATGTTGCCCCATACGCCCGCCCAGGTCCGCCGGGATCACGACAGCTTGACGATCGGTGCAAAACCTTTCATTAGCTTTTTGGTCTGGCCGGTCTTTTCGAATTGAACCTCGATCATGTCTCCGACGACCGAGATCACGGTACCCGTGCCAAAGGTCTTGTGGCTCACGGTATCGCCCGCGGCAAAGTCCTGCGATGCGCTGGCACGATCGACCTTGCGCTCCACCGTCGGGGACACCTTGGAAGACGGCTTTTTGGCTCGCGACGCGCCCGAACCAAAAGTCGAGGCAACGCGGCCGGCGTCAGGCGAAACCCCACGATGGCGCTCGGTCCCGTAGCTGCTACCGCCAAAGAAATCGTCAAAGCTCGATCCGCCGCGCGAACCGGAACCGCCGGTCGAACGCGTATGCGAACCGAACACCTTGCCGCCGTACATGTCCGAGCCCATGCCCGAGCCAAAGGTGCCGTGACGGTCGCCGCGCTTCTCCCAGCCCGTGCCCTCAAAACCGGCAGAGCCGATACCGCTAAACTCGATATCCTCAAACGGAATCTCGTTGAGGAAGCGCGAGCGCGGGTTGGCAGAGGTCGAGCCGTAGGTGCGACGCGTAGCGGCATACGTCAGGAACAGGCGCTCGCGGGCGCGCGTGATGGCGACGTAGGCGAGGCGACGCTCCTCCTCGAGCTTACCCGGATCATCGCTGCCGCCAAAGTCGTGCACGTGCGGGAAGATGCCCTCCTCCATGCCGGCCACGAACACCGCGGGGAACTCCAGGCCCTTGGCGGAGTGGATGGTCATCATGGTGATGGCATGCGTCTCGCCGGCCAGGGAATCCAAGTCGGAGCGCAGGGCCAGCCACTCCATGAGAGCGGGCAGCGCCTTGCAGGTGAGCGGACCGTAGGTGCGCTCGATCTCGTCGGCATGCACGGCGCCCGCCGGCATCTCCGTCGGCGCGGCATAGGCGTTGCCCGCGATGGCAGCAGCCAGGGCATCCTGCGGAGAAAGCGCCGGGGCGGCTAGGCTATCGAGCGGATTGGAACCAGCGGCGTCGCGAGCGCCGACCAGCGCCTCAAACGAGGATGCCGAGACGGACGGTCCCGGCTCAGGCGCGGGCGCGCTCACCACGACGGGCTCGGGCTCGACGCCGGCAGGCACGTCGGCAACACCGGCCGCGCGCAGCTCTTCTAGGCTCTCGAGCGTACCCTCGATATCCTCGTGCGTCTCCTCAAATTCGGCAGCGACGCCCAGGAATTCCTGGATGTTCTCGGCGCGGCTCTCAGACTCCATGGTGCCCTCGGCGCGGAAGGCCTGCAGAAGGCCCGTCTTATCGACGATCATCTCGACAACGTCCTTGAGCTCGCCGTCCATGCGGCGACCCTCGCGCACCAGCGACACAAAGCTCGACAGGCCGTTGCGCACCTTAGCGCTAAACATGCCGGTTTCGGCGCACGCGATCTCGCAGGCCTGGAAGAACGAGCAACGGTTGTCGCGCGCCAGCTGCTCGATCTTTTGGATCGAGGTGGAGCCGATGCCGCGACGCGGCGTGTTGATGACGCGCTTGACGCTCATCTCGTCGGCCGGGTTCACGATCATCTTGAGGTAGGCCATAACGTCGCGGATCTCGGCACGGTCGAAGAATCGCGTGCCGCCCACGATCTTGTAGGGCACGCCCGCGCGCAGAAACATATCTTCGAGAATACGCGACTGGGCGTTGGTGCGGTAGAACACGGCGATGTCGTCGTAACTCGTGCCCTTGGAGTGCAGCTTTTCGATCTCGCCGGCAATCCAGCGACCCTCGTCGCGCTCATCGCTTGCTTGGAAGGCCTGAATCTTCTCGCCGTCGCCCTCGGCCGTAAACAGGCGCTTGTCCTTGCGCTGCGAGTTGTGACGCACCACGGCGTTGGCGGCGCTCAGGATATGACCCGTGGAGCGGTAGTTCTGCTCCAGCTTGACGGTCTTGCAGTTTTTAAAGTCCTTCTCAAAGTCCAGGATATTGGTGATGTCGGCGCCGCGCCAGCTATAAATGGACTGGTCATCGTCGCCTACGACCATGAGGTTTTGGTACTTGGCGGCCAGCAGGTTGGCGATCTCGTACTGGACGTGGTTGGTGTCCTGATACTCGTCGACGCTAATGTAGCGGAAGCGCTCTTGGTACTTGTCGAGCACCTCGGGGCGGGTGCGCAGCAGCTCGAGCGTGCGCACGAGCAGGTCGTCGAAGTCCATCGCGTTGGCGGCGCGCAGGCGGCGTTCCAGCTCCAGGTAGACCTGAGCGGCCTTTTTGTCGTTGGGGCTGTCGGCGGATTTAAGCATGTCCTCGGGGCCGATCATGGCGTTTTTGGCCGAGCTGATCTTGCTGCGGATCATGTTGATGGGGAACTGCTTTTGCTCGATACCGAGCGCCTGCATAATGTCACGCACCATGCGCTTTGAGTCATCGTCATCGTAGATGGTGAACTGACCGGTGTAGCCCAGCAGGTCGGCGTCCTCGCGCAGCATACGCACGCACATGGCATGGAAGGTGCACACCCACATGCCACGGGTGCCGCTGGGAATGAGTGCCGCCAGACGCTCACGCATCTCGGCCGCGGCCTTGTTGGTAAACGTGATGGCAAGAATCTGCCAGGGCTTAACGCCCAGGTCGCCGAGCATATGGGCGATGCGGAAGGTCAAGACGCGGGTCTTGCCCGAGCCGGCGCCGGCGAGCACCAGCAGCGGGCCCTCGGTGGTCAGGACCGCCTCGCGCTGAGCGGGATTAAGGCTGTCGATGTCGACGAGCGGCTTGGCAGGCTTGGGTGCCGGCGCGGGAGCGTCGTAGATGTCAAGCGGAACGAGCTCGGGCTCCGGCGCGGCGGGGGCGGTGTACGCATCGAGCGGCACGGGTTCCGGCGCGGGCGGCACGGGTACCGCGGTGTTCTTTTCCCAGGGCAAGGGCTGGGTCATGGGCGACTCCTCATCTGACGGACGGCGCGCCTGCGGGCAGCGCCATAGTTTGAGCCGTACCAGTATACCGAGCCGCGCGGACACCGACGCAAATCACACCACGACTCCGTGCGCCACCGTCAGGCCCGCCCCAGCGGATTTGGCGCAATGGGGTCAGGTTAGTCTGCACCAATCTATTGACAATCACGAAACCGCCGATGTCATGGCAGCAGCAGCGAGCGGCGGCCAGGGCGAACAAATTGGCATGAAAAAGGGGGGCAGCATAGACCTTTTGGTCATGCCACCCCCTTTGAATGACAAGTTGTCGCCCCGGCCGCCGCGCAGCGTCGACTAAGTTAGAGGCCGAGTATCGGCTCCAGAACGAAGAAATATGCGAGCACTACGATGCCCAGGATGATGCGGTAAACACCGAAGCACTTGAAGTCGTGACGGCGGACGAAGCCCATGAGCCACTTGATGGCGATGAGCGAAACCACAAAGGCCACAACGCAGCCCACGCCCAAGATAGCGACCTCGTTGGCGCCGAACGTACCGCCCTTGATGAAATACTTGACCAGCTTGAGCGCACTCGCGCCAAACATGACAGGGATGGCTAGGAAGAACGTAAACTTGGAGGCCACCGAACGCGTGCAGCCCAAAAGCAGGCCGCCGATGATAGTAGAACCGGAGCGAGACGTTCCAGGCACCAGCGAAAGCACCTGGAAGCAGCCGATACCCAGGGCGGTCTTCCAGCTCAGGTCCTCGAGCGTGGTGATGGAACCAAAGTCCAGATTCTCGTCATCGTCCTCATCCTCAGCGGTAGCCGCGGCGGGCGCCGCAAAGTGCGCACCGGCGGGACGTCCACCCGACACCACAGCACGCGAACCAAACGAACCGGCAACGGCCATTTCCTCGCGCTTGCTCGCGCGCCAGTTCTCGATCACGATAAACAGCACGCCGTACACAATAAGCGCCAGCGCCACGACGGGAGCATTGTAGAAATGCTCCTCCATCCAGTCGTTGAGCGGCAGACCGATCGCCGCCGCAGGAATGCAACCGAGCACAATCTTGCCCCACAGCACCCAGGTGTCGCGGCGGCCCTCCTTGCCCTTGCTGGGCGAGAACGGATTGAGCTCATGGAAGAACAGCACGCAGACGGCCAGAATGGCGCCGAGCTGAATCACGACCAGGAACATGTTCCAGAACGTCTCGCTCACGTTCATCTTGACGAACTCGTCCACCAAGATCATGTGACCGGTCGACGAGACGGGCAGCCATTCGGTGATGCCCTCGACCAGGCCCATGAAGGCAGATTTTAGAAGCTCGATGATATCCAAAGGGACCCCCTCGTTAGACACCCGCCGATATTGTTCTGCGGACGGTGCGGGCGATGTCCCATTATCAACCGTTCGGGCGTGTCTGCGCCTACCCTTACCAAAAAACTCGTCCGTTCACAGAATTGCGAGCGGTCAAACCGAAATCCTTGGGTATAACTGCAACAAGATAAAGTGTCCGGCGGCCAACGCGCCCGCGCCCGCCCGACGCACGAGCCCCGCGCCCGTGCGATAGACCAAGGAGGAAACCATGAACGAGGGCTACACCAAGGTATTTGTTTCACTCGACGGTACTGAGCAGCAGGATTTTGTGCTCGCACGCGCCATCAAGGTCGCCGCGAACAACGGCGCCAAGCTGATTATCGGCCACGTTATCGATTCCACGGCACTCGAGAGCGCCGGCTCCTATCCGGTCGACCTGGTCAACGGCCTAGAGGAGGCATTTAAGAACTCCATCGCCAAGCAGCTCGAGGAGGCCAAGGCCAATCCCGACATTCCCGAGGTCGAGGTCATGATTCGCGCCGGCCGTATTCGCGAGACGCTCAAGGACGAGATGCTCGACGTAGTCAAGCCCGACCTGGTGCTCTGCGGCGCACGCGGCCTGTCCTCGATCAAGTATGCGCTGCTGGGCTCGATTTCGACGTTCCTGCTGCGCAATACGGACTGCGACATCTTGGTCGTGAAGTAGGTTCCTTCCCGCCGGCGCAAGGCCTGCGGGGTTATCACGCCGACGTCCTCGCCGCTTCGCGGCTGCGGGATGTCGGCTTAGATAACCCCTCCCGGCCTCGCGCCTTCGTCACCGTACTTCAGCGAGTTGGCTGATGGAAAAATGGTGTGCCGCCCCGTTTGGGGCGGCACGTTTTTTATGGGGGATTCATTTGAGCCCCATAGTTGTGTTCACGTTCGGGAACATAGCCGTCCGTGCCGCAAGACGGCCCGCCTACTCAAAGTATTGGAACTTGTTCGTCGAGAAGGCGAACGTGACGACAAAGCCTTCGCCGGGCTCGGATGCTGCGGTGACGTCGATGCCCATCTTGGAGCACAGACGCGCCACCAGGTAGAGGCCGATGCCCGTTGCGCGCTTGGTGGTGCGACCGTTGTCGCCGGTAAAGCCCTTCTCGAACACGCGCGGTAGGTCTGCCGCACACACGCCGCAGCCGTTGTCCGCGACGGTAAGCTCGATGCGCTCGCTTGCCAGGCCCTCGTCCAGCAACGCACCCGAAAACACGATCTTTGCGCCGTCCTCACGCGCATATTTAATGCTGTTCTGAATGAGCTGGCCCAGAATAAACTCGAGCCACTTCTCGTCGGTAAAGACCTCGAAGTCGAGGTTCTCGCACACCGGGGCCACATGCGCCGCAATGAGCTCGCGCGCGTTGGCTTTAATCGCGCCCGTCACCAAGGTTTTGAGATCCCAGCGGCGAATCAGGTAGTCGCGCTCCACGACTTCCGAGCGCGCGTAGTACAGCGCCTGGTCGATATAGCGCTCCACGCGAGCAAGTTCGCGTGCCAGGTCGTCCACGCGCGACAGGTCGTCTTCGCTGCTGTCCAGGTTTTCCAAAATCAGGTGAGCCGCCGCCAGGGGCAGCTTGGCCTCGTGGACCCAGCTCTCGATATAGTCGCGATAGTCATCGGTCTGACGCCTGCCTTCGGCAACCTCGTCGCAGGCGGCTTTGCCCACCCGGCGCAAGACCTCGTATTCGAGCTCGCCCTCGGCATAGGTCGGGCATTGCACCATCTCTTGCACCCATGCGGGACTCTCGAGCTCCTCTGCCGCGCGCTCCAACTGACGCAGAAAACGGCGACGGCGAGCGTACTCGATCACGATGCCGAGCATACCAAAGATAAAGGACACGCCAACCGCCACGACCACGATAGAAACGGGTGCACCGGCGACCGTCAGCACAAAGCAGCTCAGCAGCACGCCGCACGTCCACACGGCGACGGGAAGCAGCGCGTCTTTAAAGAACTTGGCAAACGACATAGCCGGCCTCTAGACCGAATAGCCTTGGCCGCGGTGCGTCGTCAAATACCCCTTGATGCCGATTTTTTCGAGCGTGGTGCGCAGGCGGTTGATGTTGACGGTAAGCGTATTGTCGTCCACGAAGGCGTCGGAGTCCCACAGATCCTGCATGATGGCCGAGCGCGAAACAATCTTGCCCGCGCGGCTCAGAAGCAGCGAGAGAATACGCAGTTCGTTTTTTGTGAGCTCGGTGCTGGTGCCCGTTTGCGTGTTGGTGACCATGGAGCGTGCGAGGTCGAGCTCCAGTCCCTTGTGGACGAGCGTGCTGCGCTCGCCCGCCGCCGCGGTGCGACGCAGCAAGGCATTGATGCGCGCCACGAGCACACGGGCGCTGTAGGGCTTGGGAACAAAGTCGTCCGCGCCGAGCGTCATGGCCATGACCTCGTCGATCTCGGTCGTGCGCGACGTGAGGACGATGATGGGAACCTCGGATTCGCGGCGAACCTCGTGGCAGATATGCTGGCCGTCCTTGACGGGAAGCGTGAGGTCGAGCAGCACCAGGTCGGGCGCGGCGGCGAGAATATCGCGCGAGACATGCTCAAACGATTCGCAGGCCTCGATTTCAAACCCGGCGCGGGCAAGGATGTCGATAAGTTCACGACGAATGGGCTCGTCGTCCTCAACGATATAGATTAGCGCCATGGATTCCGCCCCCCCTCTTGGTTGTCTTGCCCCATTATGGCCGCGGATCCGCAGATACGCGCCTCACGCGGCACCAAAGTGACAGAACTGTTCGCGAGTGGCAGAGACTTGCCCCTCGCTCGCGACGAGCACGGGAATTAAATGAGTTTTTAATCCCCGTCCCAGAAACATCATTTAGCGGCGGGCACGGAGCTTTTCGTAGCCTTCGGCGAAGAAGGCGACCGTGGCGGCGTCGGCCTCGGCGGCGTCGGCCTCGATTGCGGGGACCACGCCGTGCTCGTCGCTCACCAGGAACAAGGCGCCCTTGAGCTGCGCGGGAATGTCTACGCGCGTGACCGGGATGCCCTTGGTCTGGGCCAGTTGCTCGATGAGCGTCGCCGTGCCGCACAGGCACTCGTCCGCCGGCGCCACAAAGGCAAGCTCGCCGTTGTTGACGGCGGCGAGCAGCTCGGGCGCCACGCCGGTCTCGTCGGCTTCGGAGCGAGCCTCGGCAGAACGGGCACGCAGCGCCTTGGCCGACGTGTCGGCCAGCGGCTCGTACTCCCCCACCGTCATGGCGGCATTACCGTTAACGTCGATCACCAGCATGAGCACGCCGTCGCGCGCGGTGTAATCGCCCTCGGCAAGCGACCACTCAACGTGCTGCTTGGCCCAGCTGAGCATGTTATGGGTAAGCGGCTCGCCCTGCACCAGGCGCTCGGACAGTGCGCGAATGTGGCGGTTGAGCATGGGCACCTTTTTATTGGACATGCGCCAACGGCAGACAAGCGCGGGCTTGTCGAGCGTAAACTTCTCGACCGCCTCCTGATTGGCGCAAAAGTCCTCGTACGCACGCTGATCCTCGGCATTGCCAAACAGCTCGGCTTCATCAATCTGGGGCATGGTTGTACCTTTCGTGTTAGTCATTCCGTCCTCTTATACCAAAAAGACGGCCCTCCAAACGGAGCAGCCGTCTTTTGCGGAGATTATTTTGTCCCAAAGCGGAACTTAGTGGCGGAAGTGGCGAGCGCCCGTAAACACCATAGCAATATTGTGCTCATTGCAGGCCTGGATGCTCTCGTCGTCGCGCTTGGAGCCGCCGGGCTGGATGATGCAGGTCACACCGTGCGCGGCGAGCACGTCAACATTGTCGCGGAACGGGAAGAACGCGTCGCTTGCACAGGCAAAGCCGCCCTTCTCCACGCCCTCGCGCTCGCAGAAGTCCTCGGCACGCTCGCAGGCAAGCAGCGCAGAGTCAACGCGGTTAGGCTGACCCGGGCCCATGCCAATGCCGGCCTTGCCCTTGGAAACCAAGATGGCGTTGGACTTAACGCCCTTGCAGACCTTCCAGGCAAACTCGAGCTCGGCCATCTCGGCGTCGGTGGGCTTGCGGTCGGTGGGGAACGTAAAGGTCGCGGGATCCTCGGTCACGTGGTCGACTTCCTGCACCAGCATGCCGCCGTCGATGGAGCGCAGCTCCACCTGGGCGCCGTGGTCCACGCCGCCGGTGGCCAGCACGCGCAGGTTGGGGCGCTTGGCCATGCGCTCGAGCGCCTCGGCAGTGTAGCTCGGGGCGATGATGACCTCGACGAACTGCTTGTTCTGATCGGCAAAGTGCTCGACCAGCTCATAGGGAACCTCGCGGTTGCAGGCGATGATGCCGCCAAAGGCGCTCTTGGGATCGCAGGCGAATGCGCGGTCGTAGGCAGCCGTGATGTCCTCGGCAACGGCAGAACCGCAAGGGTTCTGGTGCTTGAGGATCACGCAGGCCGGCTCGTCGAACTCGCGGACCAGGTTCCAAGCGGCGTCGGCATCCAGATAGTTGTTGTAGCTGAGCGGCTTGCCCTGGATCTGCTTGGAGCCCACGAGCGGGAACTGCGAGCTCGCGGTGTTCTCGCAGCCCTCGGCAAAGCGATAGACTGTGGCTTTCTGCTGCGGGTTCTCGCCATAGCGCAGGTCGTCGACCTTCTCCAGCGAAATCTCGAGCTTGGCAGAGGTGTCCGCCACGTCGCTTGCCTGGGCGGCGAGCCAGCGGGAGATGGCCGTGTCGTAGGCGGCGGTGGTCTGGTAGACCTTCACCTGCAGGCGACGACGGGTGGAAAGCGTGGTGCAGCCACCGGTCTCGTGCATCTCGGCCAGGACGGCATCATAGTCGGCCGGGTCGGAAATGACGGTAACGCTCGTGGCGTTCTTGGCGGCAGAGCGCAGCATGGAGGGGCCACCGATGTCGATGTGCTCGATGGCGTCCGCGAAGGTGACCTCAGGGTTGGCGACGGTCTTCTCGAACTCGTACAGGTTGACGACGACCAGATCGATCAGCTTAATGCCGTGCTGAGCCGCCTCCTGCATGTGTTGCTCGGAATCGCGGCGGGCCAGCAGCGCGCCATGAACCTTGGGGTGCAGGGTCTTAACGCGGCCGTCCATCATCTCGGGATAGCCCGTGAACTCCTCGATGGGGGTTACGGGAACGCCCGCGTCCTCGATGGCACGAGCCGTGCCGCCCGTAGAGATGATCTCGACGCCAAAGTCGTCAACCAGCGTCCGTGCGAAATCGACGACGCCCGTCTTATCGGTAACCGAGATCAACGCGCGTGCGATCTTCACATCAGATCCCATGCAGTCCTCCTGTCTGGTACGCCGCCGTGCTCTGTGAGTCGGTGATACGTCGATCTGCAGCGCTCGCGCAGCGGCATTGAAAATACTGATTTAATGTAGCGCATCGAGCGCATCGATGCACCCCGCAACGGGCGCATGTGCAGAAAAAGTTTGCGAGCGGAGGGGATGGGCATGGCACCGGGCACGGTGAGTTCATGGAACACAGGGGCACCATAATTAGATACCAATGGCGTGGTAGAACTGTGCTCGATATGCATCCGCAAAAGAAAGAGGCACCATGGTCTCGCGGGTTCTCTACCGACCGTTTGATACCGAAGACTTCGACGCCATCGCGCTGATTCTGCAGCAGCTTTGGCATAACAATTCGGATAACGATGAGTACAACCGCCTTGAGGCCGCGTGCGACCTCGCCTATTGCCTTTCGTCGTCGACGTTTTCACAGGTTGCCGTAATCGACGGTCAGGCGCGTGGCATTTCGCTCGCGCGTGCGGGACAGAGCTCCGGCGCCACTATCAACGAGCATTGGATGGATACCGAACGCGCGCTGCTATCGCAGATGCGTGAGCTAGAGCCCGATGCGTGCGCCGAGTATCTCTCGTTTGTGCGCGCAACCATCCGAACCAACAACCGCCTGCTCGAGAGCAGCCCGTTGCCGCACGACAACGAGGTCACGCTGCTTGCCGTGGATCGCGATGTCCATGGCCTGGGCGTTGGCACGGTTCTGCTCGATGCCGCCGTCTCGCACCTGTCCTCGCTTGGAGCGACGAGGGCGCACCTGTACACCGACTCCAACTGCTCGTGGAAGTTCTACGAGCTGCACGGCTTTAAGCGCACGGCCACGCACCGCGCCAACCGCGAAGAGCGCCGTCACGACATGCCGCGCGAAAGCTTCCTCTACGAACTCGATCTAACAGCCTAAACCCAGCAGCCATACCTAGTCATTTAGGGATGTTCCCAGTGATTAGTCGTTGGGGACAGCCTTCGTAGGTAGCGCATGAAAATGGGATGGATCCGTCGGCAGTCGCCGGAGAAGATCCATCCCAAAAATCAGAGCGCGCTAGAACGTTCCGCCGCCGCCTCCGCCGACGCCGCCGCCTCCGCCGCCAGAGAAGCCGCCGCCTCCGCCGCCGCCCGAGCTGTCGGAGCTCGACGCCAGCTCACGGATGCTCTCGTGATACACGTCATCGAACGAATCGAGCGGAGACTCGATACCGTAATGATGGTAGTACCACCAGTAGCAGGGATAATTGTCATAGAAGCCGTCGGCCTCGCGCACCTCGGGCGGCACGGCCTCGGCAAGCTGACGCAGCACTTCCTTGGAAACACCCAGCGCCACGCCCATCACCAGCAGCTTGTTCCACAGCACCAGATCGCCGGGGACGGCTTCCTTTAGACGAGTGAAGTCCTCGAGCCAATGCTTAAGTGCCTTGCAGCGAGCCGCCACCTCGGCGCCCTCCGGCGTAAAGCGGCGGAACGTAAGGCCCACGCCGATACCCACCAGCACAATCGGCACCGAGATAAACGCGGCGGTAATGTTCGCCTGTGCGCCATCGGTAAAGAAGATGGATCCCACGGGAACAAAGGCGATCAGGATACCAAGAACCAGGCAAAACACCATTGCAACAATGCCGTCTGAGGCAACGTACTCGCTATCGGCCAGCTTGCCCTTAACGGTGCTCTGATAGTCCTCGAGCTTGTCGCCCACGGGTGTAGAGTGCTGCTTGACGTAGTGCTGCAGCTCGTCGAACGTGCGCGAGCGATCGCCGTTCTCGTCAGGCTTAGCACCGGCAAAGAAGACCTTGAGCACCATGTGGTCAATGCCCTTGGCCGACTTCCAGCCCGCATCACTCACCGTCACGCGATACGTCTGCTCTTCTTTTTCACGCCCCAACGGACCCTTCTTGGCCTTGGTCACGGTCGCCTGCTCCAGCTTGATCACACGGTCGTCAGTGAGCTTCATGAGCGTGGCGATATATGCCTGATCGGGCACCTCGTTCCAGCTCATGAGGGCCGAAAGCACGGCGGGATGGTCGGCCGAAGGCACATCGCGGAAATATTCGTCCTGGAAAAACGGCTTGGGCTTGCGCTTGCGCAGCTTAAGCACAACGATTGTGCCGGTAAAGGCCAACGCCGCGACAACACTTAGCACGGCAAGTGCATTGGCAATCATGCGAGCGTGAGCGCGGCGGGCGTTAGCCTCGTCGGCCCATTCCTTCTCTTCGCTCATGATCGTTGACATGCGCTCTTCGCCCGAGGCGGTAAGCTGCGGCACCCAGTCGCTAGGGAAGGCGATGCGTGCCTCGGCGAATTCGCCCTGATGCACACAGGGAATGGTATAGGTGACCATGGGTTCGTCCGCATCGAGCGATACATCGCCCGTCAGCGGGCCGTGGCCCCATGCGCGGAAATTATCGCCCTTGACGGCCGCCGTCCCGGCAGCGGCATTAGCGAAGCGCACTTCCATCTCGACATCGTCGGAATCCGCAGACCAGCCGTCGCCCACGAACTTCCAGTAGAGCTCGGCGGTATCGGCCCAGTTCATAACCGCACCGGTCATGGTGTAGCCCACATAATAGATCGCGCTGTCGCCGCTCTCGTGGGGGCTGAACACCTTAATCCTTACGCCGTCACTGGTCTGCTCGACCGTGTAGACGCCAGAATCGCCCTTGTTCGCGCTATCGACTTTGTTAAACGCGGTGTCCTCTTCCTCGACACTCAGCACGTCGACGCCCGCCGTGCCGCCCTGCTGGTTGGTGCCCGTATTGATCTCCCAAAACACGCCGTTGATGTCGTCGTCGAAATCAAACTGGCGTCCCTCGACAACGGTCAGCGATCCATCGGCCTCAACCGTGGCACTGATATAAGTTTGGGTCATGGAGTAGCCGCCGGCGTGCGCGGCGACAGGCAGCAGCAACAACGCAAGCGTGACGAGCACGCAGACGGAAGCGAATCGCGCAAACAGGTGGCGCTGCCGGCTGACTTTGGCGGCGAGGGTGTTCATAGGCACATCCTTTGTCTGTAAAACCAACAGCGCCATTGTCCCACGTTTGCGGGTACGCATGGCGAACATCTAGGCGACCGGAGCGCCAAACGGGATGAAAGTCACACCCGCACCCCGGCAGCTAGTCATTGGGGACGTTCTTAAATGACTAGTCATTAGGGACACCCTTGGCATAGCCCGCCCCGGCAATAGATACCACTTCACAGCTCCGTCACAGGTGTAGCGGCTTTGTGTGGGCGCGGCACGCGCTGATTGAGCCGCCAGCCGAGGGGCATAAAGCAGTTGAGCGAAAACGGTTTGCCCCTTTGCCGTTCGCTCGAGGATCATGTCCCCCTTTTCCGCGGAAACCCCGGCAGTTGCGAAGAGCTGCCGGGGTTTCTGTCGTTTGTGAGGCTAAGTCGGTACGCAGCGATCGAGACCTTGAGCCGCAAACCCACCGTGCGCAATGCGCACCGCCGCCAACTTGTGAGCGCAGCAACGCCTTCCCTGCCAAGCCCCGCGCTATACTCGTCCGCATGGATATCAACGCACGCAACATAGCAACACACGCCGCGGACGCACCAGCAACGGCAGCGCCCACCCCCGTCGTGGGCCGCTTTGCCCCGTCGCCCTCGGGCCGCATGCACTTGGGCAACGTGTTCAGCTGCCTGTGCTCGTGGCTTTCGGCCCGCAGCCAAGGCGGCAGCATCGTGCTGCGCATCGAGGACCTGGACGATCGCTGCAAGCGCCCGGAACTTGCCACTCAATTGATTGACGACCTGGCCTGGCTGGGACTGGAGTGGGACGAAGGCCCCTACTACCAGCACGATCGCCTGGATTTGTACGAGGACGCCCTGCGTCAGCTGCAAGACGCCGGCCTCACCTATCCCTGTTTTTGCACGCGTGCCGAACTCCACGCCGCGAGCGCGCCGCACGCGAGCGACGGCACGCCCATCTACCGCGGCGCCTGCCGAGACCTTTCTGCCGAGGAGGTTGCCCGCCGCAGCGCTCTGCGCGCTCCGGCCACGCGCCTGCGCGTACCCGCCGTCGACGACCTCGCAAACGATGTGATCGAATTCGTGGACCGCACGTATGGAGCCCAATGCGAAGCACTCGCCACCGAATGCGGCGACTTTTTGGTGCGCCGCAGCGACGGCGTTTTTGCCTACCAGCTAGCCGTGGTGGTCGACGACGCCGCCATGGGCGTCACCGAGGTCGTGCGCGGATGCGATCTGCTGGGCTCCACGCCGCGCCAAATCTACCTGCAGCATTTGCTGGAACTTCCCACGCCGCACTACGCGCACATTCCGCTGCTCATGTCGCCGGATGGCCGCCGCCTTTCCAAGCGCGACCGCGACCTGGACCTGGGCGAGCTCCGCACCCGCTTTGGCGCGCCCGAGGCACTACTGGGCTGGCTCGCCGGGCAAACAGGCATCGCGCCGGACGCCACACCGCGCTCTGCCGAGCAGCTGGTCGAGCACTTTAGCTGGGATGTTATCCGCACGCATCGGGAAAACATCACTGTAACGGTCGAGTAGCCAGCCACCCCGCCCCTACGCGACATCCCAGGGCTGGAGTTCGTCGCCCAGGCGGACAATACAGTCGTAGAGCACGGTGTGGCACTCGGCTGGGTTGGCGTCACGATGAAAATGCCCGTAGTACCAGCGCTTGTAGTCCAGGTGGTCCTCCAGCTCGTCGAAAAACGTGGTGAGTCGATCGACATCGGGATAATTCCAGACAGGTGCCGGGTAAAGCGTGGGCGAAAGCATGCGCGTGGAGCAGGTATGGGTGATCGCATAGTCGACCTTCCAACCCACGCTGTCGAGCTTTGCCCGCGCCTCCTCAAAGTTGCGCTCGTCCGGCAGCTCCTGCGGCCACCAGCTGGAATACGGAATGCGGTATTCCTTATCCACGCTCGTGGCGCCGCCCATGGCAAAGATCGTTGAGCCGTCGAGCTCAAAAACCTCACCGCGCGTCAGGCGTCGGATGGGCGAGGTGTCCGACAGACGCTGCGTCAGGCCGCCGTGCCACAGCTCCATGGGGCGCTCCGCCCAGTGATCGAAACGCTCGTGGTTTCCGTCGACAAACAGCACCGTATAGGGGCGCGACTCCAGCCAGGCGATGTCGGCACATTCCTCGGCAGAGAAATCCCACGGAAAGCCAAAGTCGCCCGCGATGATGAGATAGTCGTCACTTGCCAGACCATCCCCAAGATCCCAGTCGCGAAGCTTTTGCATGTCGACGCCGCCGTGAATATCGCCCGTCACATAGACCGTCATCGGATCACCACTTCCCTGTAAGTCGCTAGCCCACATTCTGCACGATCACTAAGTCAACCGTTCCAGCCCTTCCATCCTTTGGGACCTACCCTCGCTCTTCCATCCAAACGGGTCAAACACCCAAAAGATCAGATCGAGCACGCCGCCGGTCATCATGGCGCCGGCAAGAGCCATGCAAACATGCAGAAAGCTGGCACTTCGGAGCACGTCGAACGGCCCCAGAACAGCCAGCAGCGCGACCGCTGCGCCGGCTACGCACAGCGCGAGGCACGGCCCCGCGTCCTTAACGCACTTCTTTGCGAGATGCTTTGCGTTGTCACTCATCGGTATCGAACTCCTTAGAGGGTCGTTGTTCAGACGCATGCCGCCGCGGCAGAGCGGGGCGGCAGGGTAAGTGTCACATGCTGTGCGGACATCAATGGAGAAACCGCCTGCTCGACCAACCTTTGACGCCGTTTTGCACCGGCACCACATCCCCCGCTATCGAGGTCTAATACTTTTCCCACCGCCACCCAAAAACTCATCCAACATTAATCTTGGCTCAAGAATCGCTTAATCTATAACCTGCACTATAGAGTTCGAACAAGGGGCGGGGCGGCGCCGCGCAACGCAGGCCGCCGAACGCTACGCTCGCGCCTGGGCAGATCGCCCGGCGTCGCGCCCATCGAACGAAAGGACAGGTCATGGACGACCTCGAAAAAGTTGAAACCATCCGCACCAAGTGCAACGTGAGCTACACCGATGCCAAGGCCGCGCTCGACGCCGCCGACGGTAACGTTCTGGATGCCATCATTTGGGTCGAGTCGCAGGGCAAGACGCAAACCACGTCGGCGCACGCCGCCACCGAGTCCGTGCCGGTCGATGAGCCCTCGGCCGAGATGGTCGCCGCGCAGGCCGCCTACGAAAAGTCGAGCGAAAAGACCGACTTCTCCAAGAAGATGGACAGCGTGTGGGAGTACCTCAAAAAGCTCTTCCGCCTGAGCCTGGACACCAAGTTTATTGCCACGCGCCGCGATGCGATCATCCTCAACATCCCCATCCTGATCCCCATCGTCGCGCTGTTTGCTTGGGGCGCCACGATATGGCTGATGCTGATTGGCCTGTTCTTTGGCATGCGCTACCGCATCGACAGCGACGGCGACGTGCCCGGCAGCATCAACAACCTTATGAATCACGCTGCCGATGCCGCGGACGACATCAAACAAAATCTCAACGACGACAAGTAATCGCAGACGGGGGGGCACGCATGGCACGGATCCTAATCGTAGAGGACGAGGAGAAAATCGCCCGCTTTGTGACGCTCGAGCTGGAGCACGAGGGCTACCAGGTGGAGCACGCCGCCGACGGCCGCACCGCCGTGGACCTGGCGCTGGAGCGCGACTACGATCTGATTCTGCTCGACGTGCTGTTACCGCAGCTCAACGGCATGGAGGTCCTGCGGCGCGTCCGCAAGCACAAGGATGTGCCGGTGATAATGGTCACCGCGCGCGATGCCGTGATGGACAAGGTTGCCGGGCTCGATGCCGGCGCCGACGATTACCTGACCAAGCCGTTTGCGATTGAGGAGTTGTTCGCACGGATCCGCGTGGCGTTGAAGCGCTCGGAGGCCGTGCGGGCGGCTTCGGGCGTTGACGGCATCGGGACGGGCGCGGCAGGCGGCACGGGTGTCGGCGCCACTGCGATGCCCCCGGTCAGTGACTCGACCCAGGTTTCCGCCTCGCTCTCCCCCGCCACGCTCGCCGTGGGCTCGGTTGCGCTCGACCCCGACCGCCGCGAAGTCACGGTCGGCGGCTCGCCCATTGCGCTCACGGCCCGCGAGTTCGATGTCCTCGCCCTGCTTATGGCGCATGCCGAGACCGTGCTCACGCGCGAACGCATCGCGCACGAAGCGCTGGGCTACGAATACATGGGCGACACCAACAACGTCGACGTGCACATCGCGCATCTACGCGCCAAGATCGAGGACGCCGGCGGCGCCCGCATCATCCAGACCGTGCGCGGGGTGCGCTATGTCTGCCGCGCGTAACGCCGAGGCCAAGCGCGTCACCTCCATCGCCCGCACCATCAACTGGAGCTATATGTGGCGCCGTCTGATGAGCTACGTCTGGCTCGATCTGTTGCTGGTAGTGATTGCGGCGGCGATCCTCGTCTATGGATACAACCAGACGCTGCCCGACAGCGCGTTTACCGCAGGATGGATCCCCAGCGCCACCGTTCGCGGCATGACGCTGACGCCCGCGCGCGGCTGGGACCTGACAACGCTCACCTATACCGTCGAGCTTGCGCGTACCACCAAGACTTTCCCCCTCGCGCAGGACCTCGTCACGCTATGGCCTCTCTACCTTGTCGTTGTGGGTTGGCAGGTCATCAGCGTGCTCAACATGCTCGGCGGCGCCCGCCGCGTGCGCCGCACCATGGCGCCGCTCAACGATCTGGCCCTGCGCGTGGACGAACTCGGCCGCATGCAACTCGCCGGCGGCAAAATGGAAACACTGGAGCAGGCCATCGAGCGCGCAAGCGTCGACTCGCCGAGCGTCACCACCGGCGACGCCGACCTGGCAAGCATCGAGGTCGCACTCAACCGCCTGCTGCGCCAGATGCAAGAGGCCAAGCTGCAGCAGATGCGCTTTGTCAACGACGCGAGCCACGAGCTGCGCACGCCCATCGCGGTGATTCAGGGCTACGTGAACATGCTCGACCGCTGGGGTAAGGACGACCCGGACGTGCTGGCGGAATCCATCGCGTCCCTTAAAGCCGAAAGCGAGCACATGCAAGAGCTTGTGGAGCAGCTGCTGTTTTTGGCGCGCGGCGATGCCGGGCGCACGGTCCTGCGGCGCGCGCATACCAACTTGGCTGCACTGGTCAGCGAGGTATGCGAAGAATCGCAGATGATCGATACCGAGCACACGTATCGGCTGGCTTCTGACGCTGCGCTTGCCAGTGACCCGCGCTGCGACGCGCCCGTCGACGTGGCGCTCGTGAAGCAGGCTCTGCGCGTGATCGTGCAAAACGCCGCCAAGTATTCGGACGCGGGAACGACCGTCACATTTGGCATAACGCCGGATGCGGGCGCGGGTACAATCGACATAAGCGTTGCGGACGAGGGCATCGGCATGAACCAGGAATCCGCAGCTCACGCGTTTGAACGGTTCTACCGCGCCGACAACGCACGCAATGCCGGCGCGCAGGGCTCGGGCCTGGGGCTTGCCATTGCCAAGTGGATCGTCGATAGCCATGGCGGTGTCATTGGCGTGACCTCAGTCGAGGGCGTCGGCAGCCGCTTTACGATTCGCCTGCCGCGGTAGGAAGCCCCTCGGCATAAATAAAGGGATAGGGCCACGCGGCCCTATCCCTTTTTGCTAGCTATGGCAGCTTGTGCGCTATTCGCGGCACAGGTGCACGGCGAAGCCGGCGAACTCGCGCTTAAAGTACACGAGCTTGGTGCCACCGTCGGGCAGCAGCACGCGCGACTCCTCGTTGACCTCGAGCCCACGCTCGGCAAACCACTTCTCGGCCGCATCGATGTCGTTGACGGCAAAGCCGATGTGGCCCTTGGCGCCACGACCGTTCTGCTTCATGATCTCGACCAGCGAATCGTTAAAGTACGAAACGGGGGTCTCGATGACGGGCAGGCCCATCATTGTCGAGAACAACTCCGCGATCTCCAGGGCATCGGCCGGGTCGGTGGCGTTGATGCCCACGTGAGCGACGCGCATGCCAAAGAGCTCTACCGGGTTGGCGTTCTGCTCACTCATACAGTCAGCGCCTACTGAGCCATGACGTCGAGGACGGCCTTCTCGGCGGCGACGCGGTTCATGCCGGTCATGAAGGGCACGCCGCTCACGTACGGGCAGGTGAGGCCCTCGGGGGCAACGGTGGTGGCGATCAGCAGGTCGGCGCCCTCGTCGCAAACGTCCTTGGCCTCGGAGATGGCGCACTGCACGATCTCGTACTTGTCGGCGTAACCGTTGGCGTCGAGCAGGGTAGCGACCTTCTGGGCAACGAGCGTGGAAGTAGCAGCGCCAGCACCGCAAGCCAAAACGATCTTCTTCATAGGTAATGTCTCCCTTCGTGGTTTACTTTAGGTAAGTGTACCGCAGCGAGCGATGGCACTCGGCCTCGATGAGCTTTTATGCCAGTTTGCTTGCGCGCTGCGTATAATACATCTAGTACGTGTTGTCATACCGCTCGCTTTATGAGCGACTAAGGACCCCAATATGCCCGATTCCCGCACCCTCTGGACCGCCGTCGTCATTATTTGCATCGCCGTGTCGGTATTCTTTAGCGTCAAAAAACGCACCACGTTTAAGCGCCTGCAGCAGCTTATGGCTGCGAAGCAGTGGGACGAGTTCGATCGTTTGCTCGATGGCAAACTCACCAGCATGCTGTACCCGCGCTATAACCGCGACTACCTGCGCCTGAACTCCTATCTGCTGCGCGAGGACCACAAGCGCGCCGACGAGATGTTCGATTTGCTGCTGGGGCTCAATCTGCCCAAAATGCAGCGCGTCGACCTGGTGATCAAAGCCTTTAACTACTACGTTGGCCAGGAGGACCGCAAAAAGTCCAAGGAGCTCCTGCACGAGATCAAGGGCTTTGAGGGCGGCCAGGCCGAGGCAGTCGCGCACGAATGCCAACTGATGTACGACACGATGATCCTCAAGCGCCACAACGACATTCCCGAGCTGGAGCGCATGCTCGAGGAGGCCGGCGACGACAAGGTCAAGAGCTGCCGCCTGGAATACCTGCTAGCCCTGCAGTACAAGAATAAGGGCGACGAAGCCAAGTTCCAGGAGTTCCTGGAGAAGTCGGGCCGGCACTCGATGGCCGTCAACGCGTAACGGACGGCTTGTGCTAGACTTCTAGTCTCACGGGGGCGTGGCGGAATTGGCATACGCAGGAGACTTAAAATCTCTCGCCGCAAGGATTGTGGGTTCGAGTCCCACCGCCCCTACCACGTATTGTTTACGAGCCCGTGTTCCCCAGGGATGCGGGCTCGTTTCTTTTGGACGCCGGTGGGACTCGAACCCGCGAGGGGGCGAGCGTCAAGCGGACGCGCAGCGTCCGCAGCGAGCCGGCGAGGGCGCCGGCAGGCGGCTGAAGCCGGTGCAGATTTGCGCAGCAAATACGCAGACGTCCCACCGCCCCGCGCTTCAGAAAGTCAGCTGATTTAGGACGAGCTAAAAAGACTGCTTCGGCCCCTTAGAAGTTGCGGTGGAATAGTTCCTGTTTTGCCCGTTTACCGGCCCATTTAGGAACTATTTCACCGCAACTCAGAGGGAGACGGTTAAAGGGCGCTCAGACTCGGGGTCCAGGCGATGGTGGGGGTTGCACCGTCAAGAGTCTCGTTGATGGTGGCGGCCATACCGGCGAGCAAGCTGTTCTCGCTCACGGTAAGCGCCCTGTAACCACCGGCGCGCATGAGTTCGCGAATCACCACGGCGCCAGCGAGAATCACACCCGCGCGCTTGGGCTGCACGCCCGGCAGCGCGGCAATGCCCGCAACATCCAGCGCGGACATGCGCTCGATAGCGGCCGAAATCTGTTCCATCGAAAGCTCGCGCAGGTGCACAAAGCTCGAGTCGTACGGCTCCAGCTCGTGAACCAGCGCCACGAGAGTGGTGACGGTGCCACCCACCGCGACCAGGCACTCTGCACGCTCAAAATTGCTCGGCAGGCCCTCAAAATAGGCGGTGAACTGCTCGCCCGCCCAGTTGGCAGCGGCAGCAAGCTCGCCGTCCGCAGGCGGCAGCACCGAGAAGAACCGCTCCGTCACGCGGCGACAACCGATGTCCAGCGAACGCGTGCCCTCCAGCGCAAAGACCCCACGCTCCGGTGCGTACACACCCGTCGCGAGTTCCGTGGACCCGCCGCCCGAATCCGCGACAATAATGCGCTCGCCGGCAAAGTCGTGCGCCACGCCAAAAAACGTCAGACGTGCCTCGACCTCGCCCGGAATCACCTGCGGTTCGAGCCCCAGCTCGCGCAGGCCGTCCAGCAGCAGGGCGGCATTGGACGCATCGCGCGCGGCGCTCGTGCACGTGGTGCAGACGCACGCAGCCCCAAAGGTACGTGCCTCGTCCACAAACATCCGGCACGCAGCGAGCACACGCTCAACGGCCGCCTCGCAAAAGCGACCTGTCGCGTCCACGCCCTCGCCCAGGTCGGTAATCTCGGTATGCTTGGACGATTCCACGATCGCCCCGCCCTCGACCTGGGCCAACACCAGTCGCGACGACACCGTTCCCAGGTCGATCGCGGCCACCTTATAGCGTTTGCAATTTGTCATTGCGGGCTCCCCTCCGGGCGCTATTTGCCGTTGGACACGACCGTCTGGCCCTCGACACCGTTAAACCCAAACAGTATGTCGAGCGCCTGGATGTACCACGGCGCGTCCTTACCGACTTCTTCGATTTCCTTGGCAACTTCGCTGGCCTTCTTGGCGTTCGACGACTTCTTGCTCGAAGACGAATCCGAATCGTCGTCCAGGCCCTGCACTTCAATCCTCTTCTCGCCGGGCATCACCAGGCCCAAGTCCTCGGATGCCGCGTCCTTGATACCCTCCTCCGAGAGCAGCTTGTCGACGCTTTTTTGCAGCTCATCATTGTATTGCTGACGAATCTCGACCTGCTTGGCCAAGATATCGCTCGAACGCTTTGCCACGTACAGATCGCGCACGGGGAAATACAGGCTCACGAGCACCAGGGCAACGACAATGCCGATGAATAGCCCCCGCTGAGGACCGTGGGTAAAGTCGTAAATTGCCTTGACCACTGCGTTGTCGTTGGCGTAGTGCATAAAGTCCGAGCCGGAAAGACGGCTTGAGGGACGGCGCGGCTTGTCGGACGCCTGGGTCGAAGGGCGCGACGCATGCGCGGAACGCGATGGGCGCACCGGACTATCCAAGGAACTATTTGGCTGAGCATTGGGATGCGAAGTCGCCGGCGAGCTATACCTGGAGCGATCAGCACCAGCATAACCAGACCCGCCAAGCTGCGCGGTACGCGCACGACGAGGCGACGGCTCACGCGAACCGGCGGAATAATACCTGTTGTCGTAAATCTGATCCATGTGCGCCTTGTGCGGTTGAGGTTTGTTTGCGCTAAGTCCTTTAGTTATAGCACGAGCGCCCGCACCGCCTTCGCCAGCCTTTGCTCGACATAAAAAAGGCGCTGAGCCATATGGCCCAGCGCCAATAGTGCTTTGCGGCATCCAGCCAAGGCGGGGCAGAACCGAGTCAACCCCGCCCCGCGAGCACCACTTGTTTAGCGAATGTTGTAGAACGCAGACTTGCCGGCGTAGCGCGCGCTGCCCTCGAGCTCGTCCTCGATGCGGATGAGCTGGTTGTACTTGGCAATACGGTCGCTGCGGCACGGGGCGCCCGACTTGATCTGACCGGCGTTAACACCCACGACCAGGTCAGCGATCGTAGAGTCCTCGGTCTCGCCGGAACGGTGGCTCACGATGCAAGCGTAGCCGGCCTCCTTGGCGGTCTCGATGGCCTCGAGCGACTCGGTGAGCGTGCCGATCTGGTTGACCTTGACCAGAATCGCGTTGGCGGCGCCCAGCTCGATGCCCTTCTTGAGGCGCTCGGTGTTGGTGACGAACAGGTCGTCGCCCACCAGCTGCACCTTATTGCCAATGCGCTGGGTGAGCTCAACCCAGCCGTCCCAGTCCTCCTCCGCCATGCCGTCCTCGATGGAGATGATGGGGTAGGTGTCGACGAGCTTCTCCCAGTAATCGACCATCTGGGCGCTCGTGTACTCCACGCCCTCGCCCTTGAGCTCGTACATACCGGTCTCGGCGTTGTAGAACTCGGTGGACGCCGGGTCCATGGCGTACATGAAGTCGACGCCGGGCTTAAAGCCAGCCTTCTCCACGGCCTTGGTAATGTACTCGAACGGCTCGGCATTGGTCTTAAGGTTGGGGGCAAAGCCGCCCTCGTCGCCCACGCCGCCGCCCAGGCCGGCCTCGTGCAGCACGCCCTTGAGGGTGTGATAGACCTCGGCGCACCAGCGCAGGCCCTCGGCAAAGCTCGGAGCACCCACGGGCATGATCATGAACTCCTGGAAGTCAACGTTGTTGTCGGCATGCACGCCACCGTTGAGGATGTTCATCATGGGCGTGGGCAGCAGATGAGCGTTGACGCCGCCCAGGTACTGGTACAGCGACAGGCCCGCCGACTCTGCCGCAGCGCGGGCAACGGCCAGCGACACGCCCAGAATCGCGTTGGCACCGAGCTTGGTCTTGTTGGGGGTACCGTCCGCGGCGATCAGCGCGGCATCGACAGCGCGCTGGTCGAAGGCATCGAGGCCCACGACGGCATCGGCGCACTCGTTGTTGACGTGCTCGACGGCCCGCGAGACGCCCTTGCCCAGGTAGCGACCCTTGTCGCCGTCGCGCAACTCGCATGCCTCAAAGGCGCCGGTCGAAGCGCCCGAAGGCACCATTGCGCGGCCAAAGCTGCCGTCCTCGAGCACGACCTCGACCTCGACGGTGGGATTGCCGCGGCTGTCGAGCACTTCACGACCGTAGACGTCCAAAATATCGCTCATGTTGTCTCCCTCTCACTTGGAAACGTAGTTAATGCAAGCGACTGGCCGACCGTGCACCATCGGCGCGCCTCCGTAAGTTAGCCATGTCGCACTTTTTGCATTATGCCCCAAGTTAGCCGAGGGATTCACTTGTTTTTCGAAAAATTTAGCGGGAACGATGAGGCATATCAGCCCGTCGTTCCCGCAGTTTTACTCCTCCGCCTTTGCGGCATCCCAGAGGTCGTTGAGGCCGTGGGTCGAAAGCTCAGCCAGATCTACATGAGCGTTGGCCGCCATCTGCTCCATCGCGGCCCAACGGCGGCGGAACTTTGCCGTGCTGGCACGAAGGGCACTCTCGGCGTCGATTCCCTCCTTGCGCGCAACGTTGACCAGGGCAAAGAGCAGGTCGCCAAACTCCATCTCGCTCTCGGGCGAGCCGGGAGCCTCGGCCTCAAACTCGGCACGCTCCTCGGCGACCTCGTCCCACACGTCCTGGACCGTCTCCCACTCAAAGCCCACGGCCGCTGCCTTGCGCGACACCTTCTGGGCCTGCATCAGCGCCGGCAGATGCGTGGGCACACCGTCGAGCAGGCCCTCGGGCGCAGCCTCGCCTGCCGCCACGGCTTTGTCCTTGGCGGCCTTCTCAGCAAGCTTGACCTCGTCCCAGATCTTGAGCACCTCATCGGAGTTATCGGCATCCGCATCGCCAAACACGTGTGGGTGGCGGCGGATGAGCTTGGCGTCGATATCGCGTGCCACATCGGCCAGCGTAAACTCGCCGGCATCCGCCGCAATCTGCGCATGCAGTACGACCTGCATGAGCACGTCGCCGAGCTCCTCACGCAGGTGCGTCGCGTCGTCCGCCTCGATGCAATCGAGCGCCTCGTAGGCCTCCTCGATCATGTTCTTGCCGATGCTCTGGTGCGTCTGTTCGCGGTCCCACGGGCAGCCATCGGGCTGACGCAGACGCCAGATGGTCTGCACCAGATGCTGCAGCTCGGCCGACGCGTCGACCAGCGTGGACAGGTCGCGCGAACCCTCGGCATTTTGCTGAGCCATATGCTGCGCCATGGTTAGTCCTCCTCCAGAATCACGTGACGGAACGCACCGCCCTCGTAGATGCCGTAGCTGTGCGAGCCGTCCTTGGGGATGCTCACGCTGCCGGGGTTGAAGAGCCACAGGCCCGGGTGCGCGGCGCTTTCCTCGTTAACCTTGATGTGCGTGTGGCCGTAGACGAGCGCGGAGCCCTCGGGCAGCGCGGGCGCGTGGTCGACGCTGTTGTGCATGCCGGCGCCAAAGACGTGGCCGTGCGTCAGGAACAGTTCACGACCGGTCTCGTCGAACAGCGTGGCGTAGTCCGCCATGACGGGGAAGTCGAGCACCATCTGGTCGACCTCGGCGTCACAGTTGCCGCGCACCGCGATGATGCGGTCGGCCAGGGCGTTGAGCAGCGGAATCACGCGCTTGGGAGCGTAGTCGCGCGGCAGATCGTTGCGCGGACCGTGGTAGAGCAGGTCGCCCAGCAGCACGATGCGGTCGGGCTGCTCGAACTCGATGGCGGCGCAGAGGCGCTCGGTCCAGTATGCCGAGCCGTGAATGTCGGAAGCGATGAGGTATTTCATGGTGGTCCTTTCGGGTGGGGTTGATGGGGCTGGGCGTGGCGTGCCACCGGCCGCGTTACTCAAATCGCAGTGCCGCGGCTTGTGCCGCTTGCATCACGCGCTGGAGCGGCACGTTATGCTCGCGGGCGAGACGGGCGCAGTCCTCGTACTCGGGCGCTGCACGCTCGCTGCCGTCGGGCAGGGTCGCTACTTTGACGGCCACCTCGCCCCACGTCGTCGCCACCTGCTCAAAGCGGCGCGGCAAGCAGACGCGCTCCATGACCTGGCGACGGATGCCGTTGGTCGTGGTCTCCAAAAAGATAATCGTCTGCAGGCGCTCGATATCCTCGTGGGTGCAGATTACCTGCAGCTGCCAGCCGGGGCGACCTTTCTTGCAATAGAGGGGCAGCCAATGTACCTCGCGCGCACCGGCCTCGCGCAGGCGGTCGGCGGCGAAGGCGAGCACCTCGGGCGACGCGTCGTCGATGTCGCATTCCAGCTTGACGATGGTCTCGGGCGCATCGGTCTCGCGGGACAGCGGAGATGTACTTCCACGTTGCATACGGTCCGGATCCTTTCCGCGCGGGCTCGTTTTGTTCACTCAAACGCTAGCACATCGGACGTGGCACAGGCGTGACTTTCGTCCGTCGCCGCCCTCGCTCCTATCCAAACATGTACGTCAGCCTCCAAACATGTCATTTTTTGTCGGTTTTGGAGGCTGATGTACATGTTTTGAGAGCAAGCGAGAACGCACCGCGCAGCCTTTCCAATCGATTTCGAGCTCCGGCGTGCCCGGCGTGTTGAGAGCTGCGCCATTACAATGGAGCAGATTCGCCGAATGCAAAGGAGCCGCCATGCCCGCATGCCCGCTGGTCGACTGCCACACCCATACTTCGTTTTCGGACGGCCATGCCTCGTTTGAGGACAACGCCCGCGCTGCTGCCGCCGCCGGCTGCCGCGCCATGGTCTCGACCGACCACCTCACCCTACCCGCCAGCATGGACGCCAACTGCGAAGTGCAGGTTGTCGAGGGCGACTTGCCGGCACATCGTCTGGCCTTTGAGGACGCCCGCAAACTCGCCGCGCAGATCGCGCCGGAGCTCACCTTTATCTACGGTTTTGAATGCGATTGGTACGAGGGCTGCGAACCCTTGGTTGAGCACTGGTCCCAGGGCGCCGTGGTGCGCTTGGGCAGCGTGCACTGGATTGACGACCCCGGCGATATCATGGCCGGTGCCGCGGGTACGGCGGGAACGGAAAACGTCGCTCGCCCCGATACACCCGATTCCCCTTGCGGTTGGGTCGACGACGACACCAACCTGCACGTTTGGGAAAACCTGGGGGTGCGCGGCGTATGGGAGCGCTATGTCGATGACTGGTGCCGTGCTTGCGAAAGCCCGCTCGACTTTGACGTGATGGCCCATCCCGACCTGGTCATGCGCTTTTCGAAGGAGGGCTTTGCGCCCGATTTTGACCCGGCGCCGTTTTGGGAGCAGATGGCCGAATGCGCCCACGATACGGGTCGCCGCGTTGAGGTCTCGACCGCCGCACCGCGCAAGGGACTCGACGACTTCTATCCCGCGACCGGGCTGCTGCGTTGCTTCGCCCACGCCGAGGTGCCGATTACTTTTGGCTCGGACGCGCACCGCGCCTGCGATATCTGCTGGAACATCCGCGAGGCTCAGGCCCACGCCTACGACTGCGGTTATCGAACCTTCGACATCCCCCACGCCACCGGCGAATGGGAATCCACACCCCTCGCCTAAAACTAGTGGCGGCGAGCGTTGAGTTCGCCGGCCAGTTCGTCGAGGGTGATACCGTAGCGTTCGAGCGTTACGAGCAGATGGTAAATCAGGTCGCCGGCCTCGTAGCGGATGTGGTCGTGATCGTTATCTTTGCAGGCCATGATGACCTCGCTCGCCTCCTCGGCAAGCTTCTTGAGCAGCTCGTCCTCGACGTCGGTCAGCAGGCGAGCGGTATAGCTCTCCTGCGGCGACGCGTCGCGACGGCCATGAATCACCTCGGCCAGACCCGTCAGCGTCTCGCCGATATTTCCATCCTGAACATTTGCGGTGCGCACACCCATAGTTCAATCCTTTCCGTTTTACCGAGCGCCCAACAGGGTGCCCGCCCTACGCGAGTTTCTTAAAGAAGCAGGTACGGTTGCCGGTATGGCAGGCCGGGCCCGGAGAGTCAACCTTAACCAGTAGCGTATCGCTATCGCAGTCGGCCCAGAGTTCCTTAACCTCCTGCATATTGCCGCTCGTCGCGCCCTTGTTCCAGAGCTCCTGGCGGCTGCGACTCCAAAACCACGTGGTCCCGGTCTTGAGCGTCAGCCCCACCGATTCCTCGTTCATCCAAGCAACCATAAGCACCTCACCGGTGTCATATTGCTGAACCACACAAGGAATCAGCCCGCGGGCGTCGTACGTAAGATCAGACGCTTCTATTACCTCAGTCATCATTTCTCCCAAGTAATTTCCGTAAACCCCACAGGTCGGCGAGGGTTGTCCAGATGCCCGAGATTCCGAGCGACAAGCCCGACGACGCGTACTTAAGTACGCGAGGAGGGTTGGAGCCGGAAGGTCGGGTGCCTGGGCAAGCCGCAGCGCTAGAAGTCCAACCTGACAGGGATGCCCTGCGACGCCATATACTCCTTCACTTGACGGATGCTGAAGGTTCCAAAGTGAAAGACGCTGGCTGCCAGCACGGCGTCGGCCTCGCCCTCGATCACGCCCTCGGCAAAATGCTCGAGCGTGCCCACGCCACCGCTCGCGATGACGGGAATCGGCACCGCGCGCGCCACGGCACGGGTGAGTGCCAAGTCGAAGCCCGCCTTGGTGCCGTCACGGTCCATACTGGTGAGCAGGATCTCGCCGGCGCCGCGACGAGCCGCCTCCTCGGCCCACGCTACCACGTCAATGCCTGTGGCATTACGGCCACCCGCGGTAAAGACCTCCCACTTGTCGGCACCCGGCTCGCCGGGCAGGCCTACACGCTTGGCATCGATCGCCACGACCACGGCCTGGCTGCCAAACGCCGCGGCGGCCTGGCTGATCAACGACGGATCGCGCACGGCGGCAGAGTTAAGCGACACCTTGTCGGCGCCGGCGGCAACCATGGTGCGCATGCACGCCAAGTCGCGAAAACCGCCGCCCACGGTATAGGGAATAGCGAGCTCCTCGGCCGCGTGCGCCGCCATCTCGATGGTCGTCGCGCGGTTGTCGCTCGTCGCGGTAATGTCCAAAAATACGACCTCGTCCGCACCCTCGCGGTCGTAGGCGCGGGCCAGCTCCACCGGGTCGCCCGCATCGCGCAGGCTCACAAAGTTGACGCCCTTGACCACACGGCCGTCCTTAACATCCAGACAGGGAATCACGCGCTTGGTAAGCATGGGCTACTCCTCCCCTCGGGCGGCGGCCAACGCCTGGGCCAGCGTAAAGTTGCCCTCGTAGAGCGCACGACCGGTAATGGCGCCCTCGATGGCATCCTCGCCCACCGCGGCCAGTGCACGGATATCGTCGAGCGTCGAGATACCGCCCGAAGCCACGACGGGAAAGCCCGCGACCTCGGCCACGTGGCGATACGCCGCCACATCAATGCCCGTCTGCATACCATCACGCGCGATGTCGGTATACACCAGATGCTTAAAGCCCAACTCGGAAAGCTGCGCCACGGCATCGTCGAGCGCCACACCCGCGCCGTCGCGCCAGCCATTCACCTTGACCTGACCGTCGCGCGCGGCGATGTCTGCCACCAGCAACTCGCCAAAGCCGCGAGCCGCCACCTCGGCAAATCCCGGCTCGGTCACGAGCACCGTGCCTAGTGCGATGCGACGAGCACCATAGCCGGCCAGCTCATCGATGCGTGCAAGCGAGCGAACGCCGCCGCCCACGTCCACGGACAGACCGTCGACGCCGCAGATGGCCTCGATCGCTGCCGAGTTGGCAGCGCACGCATCCTCGTCCTCGCCAAAGGCAGCGGACAGGTCGACGACGTGCACCCAGCTCGCGCCCTGCTCGACAAAGGAGCGGGCAACGGCCACGGAGTCGTCGGAATATACCTTGCAGCGGCTTCGGTCGCCGCGCTCCAGGCGCACGACCTTGCCGCCGATCAAATCGATTGCGGGAAACAGAATCATCGGCCGGCCCCCTCGACGATGCTCACGAAGTTCTTAAGGATGCGCTGACCCAACGCAGAGGATTTCTCGGGATGGAACTGGCAGCCCCACACGTTGCCGTGGCGCACGATGCACGGGAAGCTCCGCGTGTAATGCGTGCGCGCCAGAACATCGGCGGCATCGGCATCGTCGGCCACCGCATAGCTGTGGGTGAAGTACATATTGGCGCCCTCGGCAAAACCGGCGAGCAGCGGATCGGCCGCACCGGCGGGCGTCATGTGCACCTGGTCCCAGCCCACGTGCGGCACCTTCAGGCGGCTCGACTCCAAGCGCGTACACGAGCCGCGCATGATGCCCAGGCCATCGACCCAGGGACCGCCAGCCTGCTCGGAGGCGTTGCCGTCGGCGACCGCGCCCTCGTCCGCAGGCACGCCCTCGTTGCCGCGCTCAAAAAATAGCTGAAGGCCCAGGCAGATGCCGAGCAGCGGAGTTCCGTCGGCGACGGCATCGAGCACCGCGTCCGCCTCGCCGCTCTCGCGCATAAAGGCGATCGCGTCGTAGAACGCGCCCACGCCCGGGATGACCAGGCCGTCGGCGTTACGGATCTGCTCCGGGTCGTCCGACGTGCAGGCGGCGGCACCGGCGCGCGCAAGCCCGCGCACGACGCTCGACAAGTTGCCCTTGTGGTAGTCGACCACCACGATCTTCGGTTCGCCCACGCGACCCTCCCTTATCTCATCATCCAAAACCACCACAAAGGGGACAGGCACCTTCGTGGTGGTTTTTATCTTTTGGCAGGTTACAGCGAACCCTTGGTGCTGGGGATGCCCTGCACGCGGAGATCGAGCTCGCAGGCGTGGCGCATCGTGCGGCCCACGGCCTTAAAGGCCGCCTCGATAATGTGGTGCGAATTGCCGCCCGCCAGCTCGCGCACGTGCAGCGTGAGCTTGGCGTCGCGCGCAAAGGCGTAGAAGAACTCGACGGCCAGCTCGGTATCAAAGGTGCCCACGCGTTCGGTCGGCACGGGCAGCTCGCAGTAGGCCTGCCCGCGGCCCGAAATATCAACGGCAGCCATCACAAGCGTCTCGTCCATGGCGATCGCCGCGTCGGCAAAGCGCATAATGCCCGCCTTGTCGCCCAGCGCCTGGCAGAACGCCTCGCCCAGCACGATGCCCGTATCCTCGACGGTGTGGTGCGCGTCGACTTCCACGTCGCCCACCGCATGTACCGTCAAATCAAACAGGCCATGGCGGCCAAAGGCGTTGAGCATGTGGTCGAAAAACGGCACGCCGGTCGAGATATCGCACGTACCGGTTCCATCCAGGTCGAGTTTGACGACAATATCGGTCTCCCCCGTCTTACGGGTCACCTCGGCATAACGGCCCATCTACATCTCCTCCTTCACCAGCGCGGCAAACGCAGCCAGCACCTCGTCGTTTTCCCGCGGCGTGCCCACGGTAATGCGCAGGCAGTCCGCAAGCCCCGGCGCGTAGCTAAAGTCGCGCACCAAAATCGAGTACTCGTCGCGTAGGCGCTCGCGCACGCGCGTGGCATGTGGCGTGCGTACGAGCACAAAGTTCGCCGCGCTCGGCCACACCTCCACGGGCAAGCCCTCGGCAGCCATCGCGCGCAGAGCGGCCAGCTCGCGCTCGCGCTCGGATGCGACCTGCGCCACCACGGGTGCATAGGCATCACGGGCACGCACACAGGCAAGCGCCGCCACCTGGCTCAGCACGTTGACCGAATAGATCTGGCGAATCGCCGCGAACACGTCGATGACCTCGGGTGCCGCGATCACATAGCCCAGACGCGCACCGGCGGCGCCAAACGCCTTGGACAGTGTATGCAGAATCACCAGGTTGGGATGCTCGACGATAAGTCCCTGCGCCGTGGTGGCCGCGCCAAACGAATCGTCGGCAAACTCAACGTAGGCCTCGTCGACCATTACCATGCCAGGGCACGCATCGCACAGGGCCGCGACAAAGTCGCGCGGCGCCACGTCACCCGTGGGATTGTTGGGCGAGGTCACGATTGCCAGGTTGCACTCGGGCGCGGCCGCGAGCACAGCAGCTTGGTCGAGCTCAAAGGTCGCCGGATCGCGCCACACGTCGCGCACCTCGGTCTGACAGAGCGACGCAAAGAACGCATACTCGCTAAAGCACGGCGGGCAGTTGAGCAGGGTCCGCCCCGCACCGCCAAACGCCAGCAGATAGTTATAGAGCAGCTCGTCGCCGCCGTTTCCCACGCAGATGTTCTCGCGCGTCATGCCATGCCAGGCAGCAAGCTCGTCGCGCAGGTCGTTGGACATGGGATCGGGATAGCGGTTGAGCGGCGTGGCAGCCAGGGCGGCGTCGACCGCCTCGCGCACGCCGGCCGGCACGGGATAGGTGTTCTCGTTGGCCGAAAGGTTGATGCGCGTGGGCGTAAAGTTAGGATCGTAGGGCTCAATACCGGCCAAGTAGGGCTGGACGAGCTCCTTCATGCGCGGCGTGAGTTCGGCCATATTAGGCCTCCTCGCCGGTCGCGCCAACGCCATCCGCGCCCGCAGCCGCCAGGTCCACACCCTCGACGACCGCGCCAGCGGCACCGCCCGCCGCCGCCAGGTCCACACCCTCGGCAACCGTCGCCACGGCGTCGCCCGGCCAGGCAACCTTGGTCAGGTCGGCCGCAGCCAGCGACGCGGCGCTCACGGCATCCTCGCCCCGCTCCAACACGCGGCGGCGCAGTGCGGCAGAAAGCGCGTGCGCCCACAGGCCCTCGGCCTCGGCCAGGCGCTGCGTAGCGGGAGCGTCGGAGAGCAGGCCCTCGGGCGTATAGCAAATGACACTCGAGCGCTTAACAAACTCTTCGACCGAAAGCGGGTTGGAAAACATGGCCGTGCCGCCGGTCGGCAGCGTGTGATTGGGGCCGGCAACATAATCGCCGAGCGGCTCGGAGCTCCAAGCGCCCACAAAGATGGCACCGGCGTTGCGGATACCGCCAAGCAGGCCCATCGCATCCTTGCAGTGCAGCTCCAGGTGCTCGGGCGCCACGGTGTTCACCGCCTCGACGGCAGCGGCCATGTCGGCGGCGACCACGATGGTGCCCTCGTTATCGAGCGAGGCACGCGTGATCTCGGCACGCGGGGACTGCGCTACCAGAATGTCGATACCCGCCTCGACCTCGCGCGCAAACTGCTCGTCGCAGGTCACCAGATAGCAGGCTGCCAGCGGATCGTGCTCGGCCTGGGCCATCAGGTCGGCCGCGACCACCATAGGCTTGGCCGTGGCATCGGCCAGCACACAGACCTCGGAGGGACCGGCGACCATGTCGATACCCACGTCGCCCGAGACAATCTGCTTGGCGGCGGCGACAAAGGCGTTGCCCGGACCGGTGATTTTGTCGACGCGCGGAATGGTCTCAGTACCGTATGCCAGCGCGGCCACGGCCTGAGCGCCGCCCACCATGTAGATCTCGTCCACGCCGCCGAGCTTTGCCGCGGCGAGCGTGTAGGGGCTGATCAGGCCATCCTTTTGCGGCGGGGTCACCATGACCACGCGCTTAACGCCGGCCACCTTGGCGGGAATGGCGTTCATGAGCACGGTGGAGGGATACTGCGCGCGGCCGCCCGGCACGTAGATGCCGGCCGCAGCAAGCGGGGTCACCTTAACGCCGAGCATCGTGCCGTCCGGGCGCGTGGTAAACCAGCTCTGCTCGACCTCGCGCTGGTGGAACTCGCGAATCTGGCATGCGGCCTTTTCGAGCGCCGCGACAAAGGCGGGATCGAGGCCTTCGAGCGCGGCATCGATCTGCTCTTGCGGCAGACGGAAGCTCTGCAGCTCAACACCATCAAAACGCTGGCAATAGTCGCGCACCGCGGCATCGCCGTTGACGCGCACGTTGGCTACGATATCGCGGGCAGCGTCGACGATGTTTTGCGGCAGCACGCCCTTGCGGTTGAGCTGGTTGGTAACGAGGCGCTCACCGGGAGCAAGCTTGATGGTCTTCATATCGGTATCCCCTATCGGTCGAGGTTGCGTCTGAAAAACGAAAGGCCGGGCGGCGGCGCCAATCAGCCCGCAGCCCGGACGTTGGGGCGCCCGTGCGTGCTCGCGCTATTGCGCCGAGCCCGCGACGGGCTCAAAATGCTTGTCCTTCACGGCCGCGGCCAGGCGATCTGCCAGATTACGCACGCGCGGATCCAAGCGAGCGGCACCCGGATTGACGAAGAAGCGCGCCGTGCAGTCCATAATGCGACCAGTAATAACCAGGTCGTTGTCACGCAGCGTGGCGCCCGTGGCGGTGATGTCTACGATACGGTCGGTCATGCCGACAATGGGGCCCAGCTCGATGTTGCCGTGCAGCGAAACGATGTCGGCGTTCACGCCGCGCTCGGCATACCAGGCGCTCGCGATGCGCGGGTACTTGGTGGCCACGCGAAGCGACCCGCGGCGGGCATAGTTGCGCTCAGCCTGGCCGGCGCGCCATGCGGGCTCCGCCTCGATAAAGGTGCACAGACCGTAGCCCAGATCGACCAGCTGCAGCAGGTTGAGGTCTGCCTCGATAAGCGAGTCCCAACCGCAGATGCCGCAATCGGCACCGCCGCAGCCCACAAAGGCGGGCGCGTCGCCGGGACGCACGATGACAAACTCGATATCGCCGACCGTGCCCTCGCCGGCACGCGTGTCGCGGCCGCGCACGATCAGGTGACGGCCGGGGTCGCGCAGCTCAGAGACGTCCAAGCCCGCGGCCTCGAGCACGTCGAGCGTGTCGGCCTTAAGCGAGCCCTTGGGCACGGCGATGCGCAGCGGGCCCTCGGCGCCACGGCCCGCAGCGTGGTCGCCATCGGAAGCGGCGTCCTCGGCCGAGGTGCGCGCGGCCTCCAGGCGCTCGAGCGAAAAGGCGAAGCCCGCCGCCGGCACCTCGATACCGTCGCCAAATGCGCCGGTAAAGATAGAGTCGTAGCGACCGCCCGAGCCCACCGGATCGGGCAGGCCGCCGGCATAGGCCTTAAAGACCAGGCCCGTGTAGTAATCGAAAGAGTTCATGATAGAGAAGTCCAACGACAGCACCTGGGCGTCCTCGGGTGCCAGGCCCTCGACCAGGGCACGCAGCTCGCGCGTCAGCGGCGCGACGATACCGGCGGCCTCCAGCAGCGCGTCCACGCGGTCGATCACCTCGGCACCGCCGTGCAGACGCGGCAGCTCGCTAATGGCGGCCTTGACGGCATCGGACTCGACGCTTGCCGCCACGCGGGCATCGAGGCCCACAAAGTCGTTGGCGTGCACGCAGCGCAGGGCCTCGGCGGCCAGCTCGCGATCCTCGCACGCCGCAAGCAGCTCCTTAAACGGACGCACGCTACCTGCGATAATGCGCGCATCGGGCAGCGCCAACTTGCGTACGGCCTCGGCCACGAGCGAGACAATCTCGACATCGCCCGCGGTATCGCCCGCGCCGATAAGCTCAAAGCCCAGCTGCGTAAACTGACGCGAGCCGCCGGCATTGCGCTGACACTCGCGAACCACCGGCGCCTCGTAGCGAAGGCGCAGGGGCAGGTCGGCCGCGCGCATGCGGGTCGAAACCAGGCGCACGATCGGCAGCGTGTTGTCGGGACGGACCACCAGCAGGCGGCCGTCGTCATCAAAGAGCTTAAACGGCGTGTCCGCAATGCGGCCGCCTTCCTCGAGCGAACCCTTGTCCTCGAGCAGTGGCGTCTCGACCGGCAGGTAATGATGCTCCCTAAAGCAGCCCTTCACCGTACATGCGATCTCCTCGCGCGCCTGAGCCTCCTCGGGCAATATGTCCCGGAATCCCCACGGTGTGGCCGTCATCTGGTGAGCCTCCTCATGCTGTGTTTCATATAGAGCAGAAGACCGGCATAGCTCCGCCGGTCTTCTGGGTACTTTAGCATACTAGAGTGTTTGCGGGGAGAATCGTCCTCCTCGGCTCATAGCGTATTCATTTGGAAACATAGGGGAAAGCGTGTCCCGCCCGCCAGCCAAAAACTGGGATGCGGTTTCCGGTTGAGGTCCTCAGCGGAAAGTGTGTCCCATTCTGAGCGCCTGTTCTGGGACGTGCTTTCCGCCAGAAGCCTCAAGCGGAAAGCACGTCCCGTTTCTCAAAAAGCGTCAAACGCCAACTCGGCGCCCTGTCCCACTTAGGCGCCAATCGCGCGTCGGTACTCCGCCATAACCTGCGCATCGGCTGCCGCGGGATTGGCGAAATAGCGCCAATCATAGGTCTCGGCCGAAACAACTCCGCGATAGCCGCGCGCCACCAGCCTATCCAGGTCGGCGCGCATATCGCGGTCGCCGTCACCCCAGGCAAGATGCGTCGTGCCATCTGCCGCAACATCGACAAAATGCACGTGGGCGACATCATCGCCAAGCAGATCGAAATAATCGTCGATGGTATCCCCCGCCACCGCCATAGCGCCCAAATCCAGACACGCCTTAAGTGCCGGATGATCAACTGCCTCGATCATGCGCTTCGTATCGGCCGCCGAGTTCACGATCATCGACTCAACCGGTTGTAGGGCCTCGAGCACCAGTCGCACGCCGCGCTCTCCCGCATGCTCGGCAATCGCACGCAGCATCGAGGCGCTGCGACCCCACGCGTCCTCGATCGGCTCGTTCAAAAATGCCCAGCCGCTCGAGACCATGACCTGCTCGGCTCCAAGTTCCGCCGCGATATCTACAACGTTCTTAAAGTACGCGAGCGTGCGGGCACGCGCCTCATTCCCGCGCGCCGCGATATTCCACGGCTTGGGGTTGTTCTGTTCGGGACAAAGCCCCACAATCCGAACCCCATACCGCTGTGATAGCTCCCGCACCTGCTCGAGCGAATCGTATCCATGGCAATCGACATACAGATGCATCGACCCGGTCCAAAGCTCGCAACACGTGTAGCCCGAAGCCGACGCCGAAGAAAAGAACTCCTCAAGGTCAAAATAACGATGGCTGATATTCATGACGGCAAGCTGGGGATAGCTCATAATTACTCTCCAACCCAAGCGAGGCCCCGTTCCATATAGGAGCGGGGCCCAATTACACAAACGTTATTTGCTCTTAGTAGTCGAACTGGTGATAGTAGCGACGATACTTGAGGTTGTGCTTGGTGACC